>Ga0307515_10006108_pt1 | contig 24219 bp, 4 predicted proteins | sample 17_EM_MG_FD_194513 | JGI IMG/M metagenome (GOLD analysis project Ga0307515, IMG submission 194513) | Populus trichocarpa ectomycorrhiza microbial communities from riparian zone in the Pacific Northwest, United States - 17_EM | ecosystem: Host-associated > Plants > Roots > Unclassified | place... | reverse complement strand
CTTAAATAGAGGTTGAAGATTGCTTATATATTACTAATTAATAGATTAATATTAGTAAATAAAAGAGTAGGTTATTTTAAATACGTATATCTTAGCTAAGGCTTTACTAGCTAAGTATTTTCTAGCTAAGGCTCCGCTAGCTAAGGGCTTTCTGGCTAAGGCTTCGCTAGCTAATACTTTACTAACTAGGGCTTTATTAGCTAGGGATTTTCTAGTTAAGGTTTTACTGGCTAAGGATTTATTAGCTAAGGCCTTACTAGCTAGGGCTTTAGTAGTCGGAGATTTTCTAGCCAAAGATTTACAGGCTAGGGCTTTGCTGGCTAAAGCTTTACTAGCTAAAACTTTTGCGGTAGGACCTTTACTCCTATTAGGTTTTTGTATTTATCTAAGTGCTGGCTTTTACAATATTAACTAATTATTTTTAAAGTTTTATATTGCTTTTTATAGGCTACATAATAACGATTCTCCAGCCGATTATAGTAGGCAGCGTAGAGAGTATACGGCGGTTCTGCCGTTACTATATAGCGGGCATATCTTAGGAGGGAAGTTATTACTATAAAACGGGAGGCATACCCCTTAACTATACATTAAAACTGCCCGTTAGACTTATTTACTTTCTTTTTTCATAGGCATAGAGGCACCTTTATGGCATTTTCTAGAATATCGGTTTCCTCTTTAGAGCCAGAGTTAGTATTAGATTTAGAATCTTCTGGTTATAATAAGCCCGGATCCTTATAAGTATATTTAAAAGACTTTATTATAGAAGTCTAATCTATTACCCAATAAGTATATAATTTAGTTGTAGAATATAAGTTAAGATACTTTCTTACTATCTCCTTAGTATTAAAGATAATCTATTACAATAACAATAACGTAAGAAATGTATAGCAGGAGCTTTAAGGGAGATAGAGACGGAGACGGACTCCGTATTTATATTGTTCCGACATAAATGTCTATACAGCTATTAATAAGGGCTAGAAGATTTAAAAGACGTGTGTGGTACTACTCGGCTTAGCGAACTATTAACTAGTTGTCTTACGTTCTGGCGTATAAGCTACTCTCTATAACCGCTTCCTAGCATAGTCTAATAAACTACGCCTTAAATGCAGGAGAATTAACATACTATTAGAGGTAGTGCTTAGTTAATTTTCTAGAAAACGAATTTAGGATCTAGTTTAGCAATGCCAGATCGGAAAAATTAAAATCTAGATTTAAGAAACCAAATTCCGGGATCCTTAAACCCTAAATCTTTCATACTTTTAAATATATACGGTTTTTAGGGTAGTGGATAACATTTCGCCCTCTTCCGATCTTTTATAAACTAGGCTTACATTATAACTACTTTTAAGATTTTTTGCAGCTCGTACTACACTTAGAAGAAGAGGTAATAGCGATAAACACGCTAGATAAAGACTTCGCAGCTATTAAAGCGCAGTGTTTTAGAGGGGTTGTAAAGATTAACCTTAGAGCACTTAATTTCGGGCATCCTTTAGCGCGTAAATATCATCGTAGGCCATCTAAAAAAAAAGTTATAGTTCTAAAAAATATTTTTAAGAGAACTAGTTACGACTAATTAACTAAGGAACATTTTATTAAGGCTATTGTGGATAATAATATACTTGTGGATACCCTTAGGGTCTCTAGTATTAATAAGAATACACTTTATTAGAAGGAAGACACCACGAAGATTCCCTACCTTCCCATAACCTAAGTTAATTGCCTTAATAGATTACACTATATCTATACTACTAAGTAAGTTCTAGATCCAAATAATTAATAGTAAACTGTTAAGCTTTACTCTAAGCGTAAGTTTTAATATTTATACCCCCTATAAGTATCTAACGCGATTTCTAGAACTTTCTTTAAACGCTTTAATAAATATTATAGAGGCCTTTAGAAACGAGCAGCCCTTTTTAAACAGAGAAATATTTTATAAGATCTTATATTATCGTTAAAGAAATAATAATAAATTAGAGAACTAATAGCGGAGTTAGCTTACAGCCATAAAAGAGAAAAATTTACGGCAGCTGTTAAAGAACAAGCGCTTTTAAGATGCATTTTACGCACTTAATAATATACCGGAACTCTTTTACCTAATTTAACTAGGCACTCTATATCGTTTTCTAGGTTTAAAGTGTAATAAGGTATATTTCTAAACTATATATATGCTCTTACTTATGCATATTTAGGAGATCCTCAATTCTCTTAAGCATATTTTAATTATCTAGAATTAAATTCTAGGCTATAAAACTATTCTAGGCCGTAAAACTATTCTACCCCGTAAAACTTTAAATATCTCATTTTCTGCTATTAATGCCCTCACGTTATAGAAATTAGAGCTTTACGTACCTACTATCTCTAAAAGAGACTAGATTTTTATTAAAAGTTAGATATAATTAAAAATAATATTTCCTACTATTACAGACTCCTATAAGAGAGATGCGCTTCTTAAGAATATTTTATTAGTTTCTTGCTTAATTCCTACTCTACGTAGTTGTTTTGAAAATTTAAAGTATTTTAAACCTTGCTGTACTATCCTTAAACAACTCCTAGGCTCCAATCAAAAACGTACTATCTAACGTAGCTTTTTAGCTATCTATTTTCGTCCCGAAAATCTTAATATTAAATATTTAAAGGACTAGATAACACCGCTATCCCTAATAACATTTAAGGGGGACAGATAGTTAGGTTATATTACACTATAGGCGTTTTATATACGTCATTTTTCTAAAATAATATCTATAGCCCTTAAAAAGGAGTAGGGTAAATAAAAACCCATTATTAAAGAGCTAAATCTAGCTCTTTAGCATAAACTAGGAAATCTTACCATTATTCTAGGTTTTTATATAGATTAGGCCCTTAAACTATAGAAACAGGATCCTAATAGGGAACTTGCTATCCATTTTCTTAAGTAAGCAAAGCCTAGTTGCGGGGATGATATTAATAAACCTATGTCTTAGGTTACGTAAGTGCTAAAGTTAATAAAGTATTTCTATGGAGAACGACAGCTTCCTTAGTTTACCTTTAAGGCAAAGTTACTTAGCAATCGTCGCTATGGCCGACCTTTTAAGGATAACCATATTAAGGATTAGTCCTCCTTATTTATTCCATTAATCTTCTTTATAGACTATATTTAAGGCACTAAAATAACTTCATTTTATATTAAGCGTGACTTATATTATAGCTTTCTTAAAAGTAGCACCTAATAGGTAAGGCGTTGGATATTAAAATCTGAATACTTATTAATAATTTAAAGTTTGATTTCCCGGAAACGTTAACTACTTTCTATAGGTATACTAACGCTAACTATATCCCTAGAGCTCCTCTAGCTATATTATAAAGAGACTTATTAGCCTAAAAGGTGGAATAGCTTAAGGATATTAAGCGTTAGTTATATGCTAAGATTAAAAGCCTAAAAGGAGAGTTATAGGAAGAAAGAGATTCTAAGGAAGATATAAGAAGACAGTATAAACAGGACTTAACTATAAAGAGAGATAAGAATCGGCAGCTATAAAACAAGGTTAGAGATCTTAAAAGACTCCATTAAGACGCAGTATAAGATATTTAACAAGAAAAGGCTAAATTAGGGGAAGCGGAGATAAAAATTCAAAATTAGCAAATTCAAATTAGTGAACTTAAAAATTCTAATAATATTAATAATTTTATAAGTCATCACTCTAATAAAGATATTGGTGCGCCAAACCTATAAGAGACTATTTTCCTACTAGAGAAAAAGATAGAGTTAATAATAAGATATAAAGAAGCTTTAAATACAGAATTAGTAAAGCAAAGGTAATTAATAAAGGGATATATTAAGTAGACCACATTCTTTAAAGTAGAAAATTCTAAGCTATAGGTCTAGCTAGTAACCTAGAAAATAGAAAAAGACGAATTAACCTCTAAGCTCTAAAAAAATAAAGTAAGTATTTAAACTATTATTTAATCCTAGGATATAAAAGTTTAAGTTAATTTGTTAACTATATAGGACCGTACTAAAGATAAATATATTACTTAATTAAGGAATATATAAGCCCAGCTAGAGGCTAAAATAAATTAACTTAGAGCAAGCTTTAAAACAGAAAATGGTGGACTATAAGCCCAACTTATAGCCTAGAAAAGAGAGAAAGATAAACTAATATCTAAGCTTTAAATAAGAAGAGTATAAATGCAGGATTTTAGTGTCCAAACTATTATTTAATCTCCGGATAGAGAAGTTTAGGCTAATTTAATAACTATATAGGACCGTGCTAAAGATAAATAGATTACTTAATTAATAAATAGGCTAGCCCAGCTGCAGACTAAAGTGTAGTAACTTTGTAACTAAACGGTTTAACTACTAAATCCTAACCTTAAGGTGGAGGCAAGTGCCGATAAAGCAAAAATGTTATAATATAAAATCGTTAACCTTAAATCTAAACTTAAGAAAACCTAAGCCTAGCTAAAAAGTAGAGAACTCGTGGGCTCCTAGCAGGCCTAAATAATCAATAACCTTATATACTAAATGGAAGAACTTTAGGCTGCTACGTATTAGGAAACTCTTAAAGCCGTAGGCCGCGCTTTAGAAGTATAAGCTAGTCGGGAGAGAACCTAGTAATATTACACCATTACTAAAGAGACTAATAATAATGTTATTATATGTAAATCTGGTTTGCTATAGAGAGAGAGCGCTACTACCCAGCTTATAGATATTAGAGAGATTAGGTAAATAAAGTCTAGGGGCGGTGAGTATATTTTAGTTTTCTTAATTCGACTTATTTACGGTTTTAGGTGCTGTTAGATAGACATTTTAAAGGACAAGAAATGCATAGCTAAATTTATATAATAGTATATAGAATGCGCAGGAGATATATATACTAGCCGCTTTAGTATTCTTTAGCTAGTTACGCCTAAGACCTAAACTATAAATCTTAAGGATCTCTGCCTTAAGAATGGTGGCTACTATTTTAGGGAATTAGTGGATATAGAAATGTTTACAAATAGTATTACTAAAATAGTAAAAAAATGTCGCTTAGCGCTTATAAGAAATACAGATAAGGATATAAAGGAGGTTATTAATAAGTAGAACTATTATCTAATCGCATATAGGAAATAACGGAAGTTAATGTTTCTAGATTGGGAGATTGTCAGATAACTTATATAAAGCTATTCATTAATAAAATGGGTTAATTGATTGATGATCTTAATAATTGCTTAACCTAGGGCCCCTGGGCTTAGACGAAGATATTTATAATGCACGTAACCCGTGCACGTGACTCGTGCATATCCTACGCCTCTAAGAATACAGATTATCTAATATACCCCCTTAGCTTTAACCTAGTTGAGGACGAAGCTAGCCACCTTCTTGTGTCCGTTAATGCGTTAATTGAACTATAATCTTATCTGAATCCTTCCGTCTCGCTCTGATATTCTCCCTTAGGTCCTCCAATTACTTCTCCTTATTTAGCCGCTCCTTAATATCCACTATTTTGATTATATTAATGAAGCTCTTGAACCTCTGCTTGGGTAGGGCCTTTATAAGTCCATCGGCAATTATCTCCTTTATTACTATCCATTAAAATCGTACTCGTCTTATTGCGTATTCTTAACATAGCTAGTATTAATAGATATTAACGTATCGGAGCTTCGTAATTAGCTTTGCCGTATCTTCTATAATTAGTTAGAGCGTCTAGGTGTTATCGCATTTAATAATTAAGGGCTCGTTTAGCTGTAACGTTATTGCTTTAAATAGCCTGCTAATGAAGATAGCTTCCTTTACTGTCTGTAATAGGGCTAATAACTTGGCTTCTATGCTTAACGTTATAACCGTACCCTGCTTATTTGCTCTCTAGGCGATTGGCCCCCTAAATAGCTTTATAATGTATTCTTACGAGCTCTTTCTATTAACGGAGTTGTCCGTAAATAATGCGTTGCTGGCACAGATAAATAATTACGCTTTACTTCTACCGTCTCCGTCGTCTCGTCCTTGGTCGCGTATTCCTTTGTCTTTCCCTCTACCGTTTATTCCTTTCTTATCTCCTCTATAGTAGATTGCTCTGCTCCTTATGCCATACAGGTACTAAATAACTCTATCTGCCGCTTGATGGTGCTCTTAGCTTGGGTCCTAATTAAACCTTACTAGCTGTAATACTGTAAAGGCAATATCCGGACGTGTTGTAGTGGCTATATAGAGTACTAAACCCAGTTTTCTCTAATATAGTATTGTAGAAGCTAGTAGGGATATAGGACGGACTAATAGGTCTGTATTGGGGGATGGACGCGTTAGACGGATTATATGGTAATCGGTAAGGAGGAGTTCCAATTCTGCTATAGGAGTGTCTGGAAGACGCCCTCTAAGATCTATCTTATACTAGTTAGCTATCTTCTTAATATAGGCTTTCTAGGATAGCCATAGGAGCCTCTGGCTATAATTATATAGCACGTGGATTCCTAGGAACCATTTTAGCTCGCTAAGGGTACTTATCTGGTATTCCTTGCTTAGCTCCTTAATTACTTTTTAAGCTTTCTTCTTATCTGTCTTTCGGTAGCAGAAGACAATATTATTAACGTAGAAGAAGACAACTATTCCACCTTTTAGCATAACACACGGCTTTTGGGGTACTTCTTTAAAACCCAATTTGTTTAATAAGCTTATGAGATTCTTCTGCTATAATAGTGGTGATCGTTGTAGTCCGTATAGGGCTTTTCTTAAGCGCAGTACTTTATCTGTCTTTCCTTTATTAAACCCTAGCAGTAGCTTTATATAGACGACCTTGTTAAGATCGCAATAGACAAACGCATTAACTATATCTATCTATATCATCTCTAGGTTGAATTTTATAGTAATCGCCATAAGGGTTCGAAAGGTTATACTAGCTAATATAGTAGCTCTTATAGGTAGGTCTCCTGGGGCCTGTTAATTTCCGCAGACTACTAAGCGTGCCTTACATTTTTAGAGAAATCCGTGCTTATCCGTCTTGTAGATAAATACCTATATTAAGCTAAGGACCTGCTATCCCTTTATGTGCTTCTTATCTGTTTCTTAAAACGACCTTATTTAATAATGAGATTGGAGATAGGCTCGTTGAGCCTCTTAGAACTGATCTTAAAGAGGATGCGTATTAAGGTCGCGGATTAACTAAGGTGGCGGAGGTAAGTTCTTCCTTTATAATCTAACATCACGTATTCTGCCTAATTTCAGCTTACTATTATTAAGTTAACTATCGAGGTTGAACTTTCTTCCTGCTAAGAAGGCGCCGTAATAGGCTAAGGTAATTCTTTTGGTGACAAAGTCTTTAAACCTATTATTGCTGGCTTCCTTAAATAAGTCTTTAAATAAGTCGTTAGACACCCCCTAAGTGTTAAACGCATCTCTAGCTCGTTAAGCGACGTCTTAATCTTGTATATCTAACTTTATCGGATACTTGATGTAAAAGGCATATAGAGATTCTTCGTCTTCTTCTGTTGGAGGTGGCGTATAATATATATCTTCGAGAGCTCTTATAAGCTTAAGGTCTACTAACTTATTAAAGGTTTAAACTGGCTTATCAACGTTATCGTCTTCCTCTTAAATTGACGGTTTAAATACTTCTTTATCGTCTTCTAGAAGGACCTTATTCTTAGTCTAGTTATTAGGGAGTTAAATCTTCTTAATTAGCGTGTCTAATTTAGCGTGTAGGTCCTTTAAGATGTCCCTTTGCCTGCCGTTAAAGAACGTCTTTTTGTTAAAGATAATATCCCTTATAGAGATAACGATACCCTTATATGGGATCTAGATCCTATAGATATTAGTAGAGTTATAGCCGACAAGGTAGCCAATATGGGCTCGTAGATCTAGCTTGCTTAGCCTTTTCTTTTTTAGCTAGGCGTCCGACGTTATTACGTACGCCCTACAGCTGTAGGCTTTTAGGTGCGCTAGTTGCGGCTTTCTTAACCTATTAGCTAGGAAGGTATAGAACTTCTTATATAGCGATTTCCAACTATTGCTTTTTAGTGGCGTTTAATCTTAAAGGTATACTGCGTAGTTAACTATCTCGTTCTATAAGTCGTGTGGTAGATTAGCAGCAATTCTTATTGCTCGTAATCTTTTAATAATTACACCCCCTAAGTATTTAGCGGTACCGTTTTAAGCTTAGGTATATAGCGCCGAAGGCTTAAATATAATTCCTTAAGTCCGTAGCTATTTAAGGGTTCTCCTTCTCCCTAGCTCGTTGTCTAATCTAATAGTGTTAACCTTAAGGTTATACCTTAGACGAATCTATTAGGTGAAATCTTTAAGCACTTATAGTGTCTCCTTCTCTTCGCTATGCGTTATTATAAAATACGGAAAGGTTCTTCCTAAAAAGGTGTTATAGATAAACATAACTTATACAAATCCAGCATGCGCTTCCTTAAGGTTAGTCCAGTTAATATAGAGGTTAAAATAGGGTTTATTAATTTTCTATTTTAAGAACCTTCGTAAGACCTAACGCTTAATTTTAGCGAGACTGCAATGTTAACATTCCGTCGTCTTTAGGCCTTAAAGCTTAACTCCTAAGGCGTTAAGACCTAAATAATAAAGGCTTATAGGTCCTAGATAACCTAGACGCAGATACTATAGACGTGCATCTCCTTTTAAATCTAGACAAGCGTCTCTTAATAATGCTCTACGTTTCCGTTAGCGTAGTAGTTAGCTTATATTAAACGCTAATAGACTTCCTAGTTAGACGTATTTAATAGTCTATTATCTGTGACGTTCTTCCATTTAATATAGGATTATATTATCCTTCCGAACTAGAAGATTGTTATCTCCTTTATTGTCCTAGTAGTACCCTTATTTTTAAAGTAGACGGAACGATATAAGGTTCGTATTAAAGTCTATACAAAAGGCAACGTCCTTAAGACGTAGGATTCCCTTACTCTTGTCTGGTTTTATAACTTAAATAGTAACGTTGCTGTAACCTAGTATAGGCGCTTCTAAGCTACCGGCGATAACGTATTTATATCTTAGAGCTTTCCTAAAGTTATAAAAACGAGAGAGGTTATTAAAGATATGGAGAGTGGTTTCAGAGTTAAGAATAGTCGATAGCTTTAGTAGATAAGGTTAACCGGTGTAAAATGATTCTAGGAATATCGCATTAGCTTCTCCCTTGATCTTGGCTGTCTTCTGGCTCTCGTCCTATTGTTATTAAGCCTCGTCTTCTTATTCTTTAAGTCTGATCTTTATAACTTAGTTAGTGAGATCCTTATTCTTTTCTACCTTCTTTAGCACCCTTTTAATGCGAGCATCTCCGATCGTGACTCCTTTAGGTCTCTTATCTTTAAATAGATACTAATAGTCTTATAGGGAATGTCCTCGTTTCTCGCACGCTAAGCATATAAGTAGTAGCTTCTTGCGGGACGTCTCCTTGTCTACTAGTGACCTGGCTCTCTTCGAGCGTCTAGTACGTGCTAAGGTTCCTTTCCTTAGACCTTTAGTAGTATTAGAGTAATCCATCATGGCTTACTCTACAAAGTCTGCATTAAAGGTACTCTCTTTTATAGTAGCATTAGCTTTTTTTAAGGGTATTCTAAGTCCTTCTTGCAGCTCCTTTGCTACCCTGCGGTATTTGGAAGATCTCGACTTCTAAGGGTTATTTAACTCGGTAGTATACTTTATACAGTAGGCATCGCTAAAAGGTTGAATAACGTCTGCCAATTCTTAAAGCCAGATTCTATTAGATATTTAAGGGATCTTATACTTCTCTCCTAGTAATATTGCGTGTTCCCATTAATCTAGCCATTAGTTTAATTTTAATAATTGTTTAAACCCCTTAAGGGCTTCCGTGTACTAATATTGTACCTTCTTCCTAATAAACAACAAGGTAGGTTCTGTGTTCTCCTTTAACCAAGATAGCCATTCCTTAACGGTCACTAAAGGGTTAAGCAGTAGCTTTTTCTAAATCGATACTATAGACGTAATCTAGGTGCGTATTTATTGCAGATGCTCTTCCTATTTTAGGAAGTACTTTATATCCTAGTCGTAGTATTGTCTGCTATTCTTATACGCCCTCTATTAATTTATCGAGAGCTATGCATATAAGGTTGCATTCTTATTAAAATCTATAACTTCTGGATAGGCTGGTTCTTGTAGTAGACCTCGTTAAGGTGCTTCCTTGTCTAGGTTAATATGGGCCCAAATTCGTTTGTCCACGAGGGCTTGTAGTTACTATAGCCATTGTTCCCAGTCTTCTGGCTTATTGAGGATAATCGTGGTTAACAAACTTAACGTCGGTGGAGTCATTTAACTAAAAGGCAGATGGGAATTAAGATGGAATTTATCGTCAGGATCGTCCTTTAACGATTGAGGTGGAATCTCGTGGAATCTCGTCCTGTGATAATTAAGGTAGGATTTCGATCAGGGTCATCTTGAGACGATGAGGTGTCAGAGTCTAACGATAAGGTAGAATTTCTTTAAATGATTAAGTAATAGCTGAATAGCTTCTTGTGTCGGCGGACCGGGCTTATAACTATTAGATAACTTATATAGAGCTATTCATTAATAAAATGGGTTAATTAATTAATGATCTTGATGATTGCTTGACCTAGGGCCCCTAGGCTTAGACGAAGATATTTATAATGCACGTGACCCGTGCACGTGACTCGTGCACGTCCTACGCCTCCGAGAATACAGATTATCTGACAGAGATTAGGCCTTTACTAGAACAGATAGAGTAAGAATTAGGTCTAAAGAACTTAGTAAAGAACTTAGATTTCTAGGTTTATAAGGCGCTCCTTATAGTATCTACTACCGCTAGTAACAAAAGCGCTATTTAGGAAAGTTAGACTAATATTAATATTAATAAAAAGTAGAATAAGGCTTTAAAGGATAGGGCTATACTTAAAACTAGAAAGCTATAAGGGTCGCTACTATTACTAGTACTGCTAGTGCCTAAGGGCGATTTTATATACAATACTTTAGGACCGTTAGTGGAGCTTAGTAACCCAAATAGTAATATTAGTATTGGTGGAAAGAACAAAGGACGGCTATAGTTACTTAACACTAAAGATAATAATAAATTGTAAATAGGAAATAAATGTGAAATAGTATTAAAATAAAACATCGTAAAGTATAAAAGCAGATAGTAATAACAATTAGATTATCTAAAAAAAAAAAGAGCCGTCTAGTCCTTTAAGATAATGCAGAATTCTAATATTAAAATATTGTAATAGTTGCCTAGAACCTAATAAACCTTTACCGGCCGCAGATATCTAATCTTAAATTATAACAGTTTAACTTTAATAAATTAGCATAATATAAATGTACTAAAGATCCTATATAATTATATATAACTATCTATTGTTTAAAATAAAACCGCTAGGTATAAGAGCTAGGTTTAAAGGTCGGAGGTAATAGTACTATCTAAAGTAAGTTAAATAACTGGGTTCTGTTTAATCCCTTATTTATATACCGTATTGGTAATATAGACTTAGTAGGTATTCTATTTAGGTTACGGCTAGGTAAGCAACTGCTATATTATACATTTTTAATAATTTTACTAGCGGGATATAACCCGCTAGAGAAAGACCTATTTAAGCTAGGTGGACTTACCTATTGCTATATAGCTATATTTTGGGTTGTCCTAGCTATTTAAGCTTGGGTACTCTAATATAGGTTTTAGCTAGCTAAAGTAGCGCGATACCTCTTTTTAGTTCTATAGGTGAACTATTAGGGACCCAGTTAAAGGGTAGAGCTAATAAATAGTAGCTAGTTAGATATATTTTAGAATTGCTTATCCTCTTCTCTAATAGGCGCAAGATAGGGAAAGTCCTTATTATTATTATTATTATCTAAGAAGTCTTTATTTAGTTTTTGGTTAAAATTCTAGTTATCTTTTACTAAGTTATTGCCCCTATTATAAGAGCTAATGGGAAAGCTGTTAAGGGGTTAGTTAAGTATATTTTTAGTAAACCTAGAAGTCTAAATACCTCTACTAAGCCTATTAAAGCTAATATAACCACCATTAAAAGTTGGATTAAAGGAGGTTTGGGTTTATAACGTTATTATTACTAGGTAGGCTACTATTGTATCTCTAGTAAGAAGCCCTTTAGCTTTTTAAAACTTATTAACAGTTTAGTAGTTAGCTAAGTAGTAGTTCCGTAGATTATAGTATTGCTATACACTTTGGTTAGCAAGATATATTCTAGTAAAACTTAAAGGAAACTAGCTATCTCTTCTATAGATTTAGGCTAGTTATTATTAGGGTGCAAATAAAAAATATACTTAACTTTATTTCTTTTAATAAGGGTAAGCCTAGTATTAGGGACTCTTTTTATAAGCTTATAACACTTCCTATTAATTTCTTCTTTGCGGCATTTAAAAAAAATTTATACTATAGATATTGTGGCGGGAACAACTAAGGGTAAGGAGGAAAAAATACGTAAAACTTAAATCTTAGTAGTGGTTAAATGTTAATAAGTTAATATAAAGTTAGCGGATAAGCTTATAAGGAGAATAGTAAACATTTATATATAGCTAAATTTAACTTTTGCTACTAATACTAAGCTTTTTAAGACTAATATTCTAGTCTTATAGATTTAATTATAGGGTTAGAGAATATGTTATAGCTTATACGTATAAGGACTAGTTAAAGAGCCTATAGATAGTATTTTATAGTTAATTATTTCTTTATAAAAGCCGTGTCTAATAAACACTAACTTTATAGCTTTTAAACTTTTACTTTAATTAGCTGCGGCACTTAATTGGGATTTTAATTATACTCCTGCCCCCCTATTATTAGCTGCTCTTAATACGTATATTAACAAATTCACCCGTTAGAAGGCTTACGTATACTAATAATACTTTCCCGCTTAATTATACTTATTTTATCCTAGTGTTAATAAGAAGGAAGTAAGATAATAGACGGCTAGATGCGCCTAAGTGGCGTATTTTAAATATAGCCCCCTTATTTACGCGCGTTAAAAGGAATTAATACTAGGGCTTTGGCGTTAAACTAATAAGCAGCTAGTTAGAAGATGTATATACTAAGAAAAGAAGGCGAAGCCGGATGCGTGTTAATAGCGAATTGAGGCTAAGAAAGTTAAGTATTGGATTTTAAAAATTAGGGATTAGGGATCTTAGACGCTAGATTTATAATTGCTTATAAATCGCTAATTTGCGATTTATAATTGTTGGAATACAGGCATAGATAAAGGGAGTGGCACTGTTGGCAGTCATTCGTTTCACGTAATCTACGCGAGACGCGTATATATATTAACACTGCATTATAGAATAGAACCTCAAGAATCCAACTATATATCGCACTGCACGTATATTACGTCTATTATACCGTGTTAAAGTATCCCAACACTAATTAGTGAGCGCGCACAGATTAGGAAACATGCAAATAGCTTAGAAGACAGTTATACTGTCCACCTTATAGCAGATTAGAAGATAGTTGTACTTATCCACCTTTCGTATCAGCCTATTTTAGTTAAAGAGAAGAAGAGAAACCACCTAGAAGTACTTATCTGGTATCTACAACAACTACTAAATATCTCGTTCTATCTATTTTAGAAGAATTACTGCGCAGAATACCTTACCCTACTTAAACAACTCGAACTGCCCCCTAAACCGCCTCCTTAACTACCTCCTTAACCGCCTCCTTAACCGCCTCCTTAACCGCCTCCCCAACTATTCCCCTACCTTTACCCTACGAACACCCTTACCTACTAAAAAGAATATATAAAATATAAGATGTTAGGAATAGAGAAAGACTGGGAGGAAGAAGCAGTTAAATAGGAAGATGGAATTAACCTAGCGGAAGTCTCCAAGGATAAGCTAGCCGACTACTTATAATATAAGATGTACGTATACACAGAGATATATAACTAGCTAGACTTAACACTCTAGGAATCGTTCTAGGGAGATTTTAAGGACTTTACGGTCGATACCTTTACGTAAATCCCCTTATACTGGCTTTAGTAACTACATAATTGCCTAAATATTAGAGGAGTATGGGTTAATATTAACTATAAACGAGGCAAAACGCTCCCTTAATCTTTATATAATATAGTATAAGAAGAAGACTAAACTAAATAGAGTAGAGAGATAATTAAATTAGCCGATAATAAATACGGACTAACGCTATCTAGATTAATTAAGGTATATATAATAAAGGGTACCTTAAAGGAGTAATGATAAGCTAAAGCTACCATAACCCAACTAATAGGTATACTAACTACCTCTACCTTTATATTAACTGCTATACCTTAACCTATAAATACCTCCGTTTTTATACTATTTATTATAGCTTAACCTATAATAATATAGTAACTCTACGTATAACCTACGGACGAGGAGAACCGCCCTGTTACTGCGACCGGCTATAGTAAGGAAATTGCGAACGCAGCTAAGATATATATAGAGGAGTAGAAATATAGTAGTATAAATAAAAGCCTTAACTATAAATTAATAATATTCTACAATATCTGTAATTAAGTAGACGTACCCCAAGAAGCTTACCTTAAGGCATTCCCTACCATACTAAAAGGACTAGCTTTAGACCACCTCTATATAAACTAACTATCCCACCTATTATTTGCTAAAGCTTACAAGCACCTTTGAAATTTCTTTAAAGGACTAGGATTTTAACGTAAGAACCTAGACGAGTGGAATACTATTATACTTATAATAGTGATAGCAGGAAATACAGACAAGTCTATAAGCAAATGCCTCTAATTATTAATTTATAGACTTCGTTAACTATAGTATGGCCTTAGACCTACCTTATAAACTATAGACTTCCTTTATAATAAAATTATTACTTCTTGCTAGGGAATATAAGTATATAGATATACAGTCTCTAACCTACTAGATAACCTCGGAGCCCTTATTAATAAACTTTAATCGTCTATTATAGCATACGAGAAAGAGCATATAAAGAAGATATAAACTTTCTTTATAAACCGACAATTCTATAGAAGAGATAATAACTATAACTGTAATAACCGTAGTAACCGCAGCAACCCCCCGCATAACCGCAACCGATAGAAACTATGCTGCTTTATATATAATAAGGAAGGATATTGTTTATAAAAATATACTAAGGAGGAGCAAGAAGAGTCTAAGACTAAGTTTAAAAATAAGTTTAAGGACCGCTTTTAGGAGCGAATAAAGCAATATATTATGGACTATAAAGGCAACAATAACGAGGACAATAACTTAGATAATAAGACTACCGACGCATTTAATGCCCTAGTAGTTAACATAGACCCTAGCACTCTATTAAATAAGGACAACTAGGCCACAGTATACTATACTTTATACGGTAAGATTAAACTAGATAATGCAACCGCTATAGCTTTAAAACTAGCCAACAGAGCATATAGCCACGCATTTATAACCATCAATACTACAACAGATGCATTCCATACCGAAACAGACCCATTTATATATAATATAACCTTACGCTACACCTCTATAAAGTTTATGGGTGTAATAATTAACACTAGAGCCTCTAAACGTTCTATAGTAGGATACGGTTAGTTTCTTATACTTTAGAAAATTAATAAAGTATAGTTAAACAAGTTTATAAGAGGCATAGTTAGTATATAGTTCGGAATAGGTTCTATATCTTCTATTAGTTTTATTAAGGTAGCTATACCAATAGGTACAGTAGAGTTTTACGTTATTAAGGTTGACACCCCCTTCCTACTTTGCCTAGCAGACATAGACAACTTATAAGTGTACTTTAATAACCTAAAGAATGTCCTAATAACCCCCTTAAAGACCGTACTAGTTATACGCCGATTTAGACACCCATTTCTACTATAGAATACTTTATTGCATATATTTATTACAGAGTCTCTTAACCAAAACCTATGCTATTTAACTAATATAGAATTGCGACGCCTACACCGACGCTTTGGATATTTGTTAGTAGAGCGACTTAAGAGAATACTAGACCGCGCTAGCTATAAAAACGATATTAATTGCAAGACCCTCGAACACATTACCCGCTACTGCTCGTACTATTAAAAGCACGGAAAGTCACCAGGTAGATTTAGATTTACCTTAAAAGACGACATCAATTTTAACTACTGTATTATTGTTAATATTATATACATTAATAGTAAGCCTATACTTTATATCGTTAATAAAGGCACCTAATTCTAAATAGGTAGATAGCTATAGAATATTAGCGCTAAGTATATATGGGATATATTATAAGCGTGCTAGATTAACATATACCTAGGCCCCCTAAATGTGATTGCGTATAAACAATACACGGTTAATATAGGCACTACTATAAAGAGCGTACTAGTCGAAGCTTATAACTTAATTAGCATAATAAAGCGTTACCACGGCCCCTTACAACATATATACTATATTATTACTTCTAAGATACTAGGAATTAATAAGGACATAGCACTATAAATAGCCTTTAAAGCAATTAATGACTCCGCAAAACCAGACGGTCTAATACCCACACTATTAGTATTTAGAGCGTACCCCCAAATGATAAAGTCCGACGCACCCTCACCTATAGTAACACAGCGTGTAACTGCATTTAAGAAAGCTATAGAGGAAGTGAAGAAAATATAAGCAAAGCGCTAGGTCGCAGATGCACTTAATATACGCAATAGCCCCAGCACTACCGCAATCTATAATCTACCCCTTAACTCTTTAGTACTGGTCTAAAGGGAAGGCAATATAGGACAACCTAGATATTAGGTAGGACTATATAACCTACTAAATATTAAAAGAGAAACGTGTACTGTTAACCTACCTAGCGGCCCTATAAAGTTTTATAGTACTGTTATTAAACTGTACTTAATAGACCCTAAATATATTTAAGTTAAAGACATTTAAGTTAAAGATATTTAAGTTAACGAAACTATTCTAAAAACTGCCTGTATATATAAACCGTCTATAGAAACCGTCTCTATATAGAAACCGCCCCCTATTAAAACCGAAGAAGTATAACCACCTCGCCAAGGAAGAGGAAGACCCCGCAAGTATCCCCCTTACATTAATACTACCAACATTACTATATTCTTGCAAGAGGATAGCAACTATAAGCAGTTTAAAACGTCCCGTTAAAAGGAAATCATAGGACTGATTAAAAAGGGCGTATTTAAGATAACTAACCCTTAGGATGTACCCGCAGGAGTTAGAATCTTTAACTTATAATTTATAAATAAGATTAAGAACCCTAGTACTGATAAAGCCTTTAAGAAATTAAGACTTATTATCTAAGCGTATAACGATCTCAAAAAGGGCATTATACTAACCTAGTTACCTACTATCTAACGAGTCAGCTAACGCCTTATTCTATATATCGCAGCGATATTACAAGGTAACGGTATATAGTTATACCTATAAGACATCTCCTAGGTATATATCCAGTCTCTTATAAAGCTAAATTGAGATTTCTATATCCGACTACTTTATAAATTAGGAAGCTAACTAGGTATCAAAAAGAACTCGATCCTAAAAGTAATTAAACCTTTATACAGTATTCTAGAAGTAGGTAATTACTAGTTTACGACCTACTATAATTATTATATTAAGGAACTGGATATAAACTTATTAACGTACAACCCTTACCTCTTATAGAGTAACAGCCCTAACTACTTTAGCATTATTAGCCTCTAAACTGACGATACTCTCTTCCTAGCTAATACTACCTTTATAGACGCGGAGCAACAACACCTAAAAAAGGCTTACTTTCTCGCTAAAAAGCGCGAGTAACTTACGGTTAAGCAGTCACTTAAATTTAACGGATGCATTATTTAACTCTCTTAGGAAGGCAATATTATAATAACCCAGGAACGCTAGTATAAGAACCTAAATATAGCCCACCTTAGTAAAGCAGCTATAACTATAAGCTTAAGAGGTATTATCTGCAATACACTAACTATAAAGGAATAATACGTTGCGTAACGTGCTAGAGGTGCGTATATTGCCTCTATATGCTAACCTAAAGCCTCTTTTAACCTCTCCTTTACTACCTAGGTAATTAACCCTAAAAAGAGTAATATTATAGCACTTAACAAACGACTCTAATAGCAAATTAATAACCTAAAAAGAGGCCTTATATATATTAAGCTAGACATTAATATACTACGCCTACTTATATTTATAGACGCCTTATTTATAAATAATAGGGACCTTTTATTACAAATAGGCTATATCCTGGTATTAGTAGATATAACGAATAAGGCCAATATTATATATTAGTTGTTAACTAAGTGCAAAAGAGTTACCAGAAGCGTACTAGCCTTAAAACTCTACGCAATAGCCTATAGATTTAATATCGGCGCTGCAATTAAGTTAACTGTTAAACAACTCCTATAGATTAAACTCTCACTTATACTTTACACTAACTTAAAATTACTTTACAAATGCCTTATTAAGCTAGGCACTATATAAAAGAAACGTCTTATAATAGACGTTATATACCTTTATTAGTTATATAAACGTAAAGAAATTATAAAAGTTAAGTAGATTAACGGTAATAGCAACCCTACTAACTTAATAACTAAGAGTAAGGCATCTACGGCTCTTAAGAAGTTAATTAATACCAATTACTTAGAACTATAGGCTATGGAGTAGGTTAAACAAACGAACCCAAATTTGGCTTAGCGTTGTGACGGTGCTAGGGTATACCACCTACCATATTCTACGGACCCTAAATTTAACTAGCCAATTAGGATTTTCCATACCCGGTATGGAAAATCGCCATTAGCTCGCTTAACACTAGCGCCTTAGCGGCCCTCGCAATATATCCACCTACTACCCTAATAATTCTCCTTCTTCTTCCGCTCGTCAATTTGCTATCTTTACTAGATAGCAATCCACAAGCTTTAGTTTAGAGGCGTTTACATAAGTTATTATACACTTACTATTACAAAAGAGGTTCTATTAGTTTTCTAGCATTTAAAGAGTTGCTAGTGTTAGAATACAGGCATAGACAAAGGGAGTGGCACTATTGGCAGTCATTTGTTTCACGTAATCTACGCGAGACGCGTATATATATTAACACTGCATTATAGAATAGAACCTCAAGAATCTAACTACATATCGCACTGCACGTATATTACGTCTATTGCACCGTGTTAAAGTATCCCGACAATAATTGTAGATTAAGAATTACAAAATCACAAATTGCAAATCGCCGATTTGTAAACCCTACTTTCCCTAAAAACGGTTTTTAGATTTTAAAATCTGTCTTTATATGTTTTAAAACCATCTATATAGGCTAAATTATATAAGTAAAGTATATACCTAGGTACTGGTATATAATATATATCTTGCTTAGGAAGTTTAGCATTATAGAATACTACTATATAAATAATTATAATCTTCCTCGTCTCCCTTAGAGCTGTATTTAGAGTATTTACTCTATAGAAGCTCTTATAGCTAATTAATACACCTACCCGTAAGTTAATCTTCTTTTTTCTTTGTAAAAGACTTAATTATATATTAGTTATTAAGCGCTAAAAAGAAAGCTCTAATATAAGCGTACTTATAGCGAATATTATTATTTATACTCTTAGAATTTAGGCCGCGCTAAGTTGGCGAAACGTTATGGCTCTCTTTTCGTTATTAATATAGTCTTACTGTATCTTAGTAGTAGGATTAGTCTAATTAGTAATAAAGTCTATCTAAATCTAAGCTAATACGGCCTACTTTACCGCTAGGTAGGCCGCGTTTACGTGATTTAAGGTCTTATATATAGTTTTATTAACTTTTTAGTAGTTCCTAGTTCTACTTAAGAAATATTAGTTTGTTACTCCGTACTATACTTACTCTTATACTAAAAGAATACTAGCTTATTTTTGTTGTTATATTACTTAGTAAACTGTCCGTATTATATCTCCAGCGCTATATATATAAAGTATTTCTTAAATTATACTTAGTCTTTGCGGTTGTACTTATAGCTATACTATAGGTTTACGTTAGGTTAAGAAAGACTCTACTAGTAATTTATCTCTTAATTAGCTCTATATTATAGCTTATTTATTATATAATCTAGCTTATTTATTTATACTTTTAAAACTGCGGCTCCGGTTTAGCTAATAAAGTTACTATAAAAAGTTTTCTATATTAGTTAGACTCTATACAGGTCATATAGGTGTTAATTATTTTTAAAAAAAACTATGGAAAGTTATGCTTGGGGAATATGTATATCTTATATTACTAGGCATCGCTTACTACTTTAGTGGTTTTTTTAAGCTTATTTATACTTAATTATATAGTATTTACAAGACTCTATTATCCTCTTAATATAAAAGTGTAAAGGTTTTAGTAATATATTAATAATAATGTTAAGCTAGTTATCTACAATTGTTAATGGCCTATATAGTTAAATATAGAGTTTGGATAAGTTTAATAAAGTTCTTTTTATTATAAGTGGAGTTGGGATTGCCGCTTATTTACTCTTAGTTAAGCACCTCCTTAAAGCTTATAAAGATTGTAGCGCTTATATACGCAGACTTTTATTAGTATAGTTCTTAGAGATATTAGGTAAAACTTTAATACCTTACCTAGGTTACTTTTAACCTTTCTTAATAGATTAAGAGGCTTAGGCTAGCTAGTTCCTACATCTCTTACTTAAAATAGATAGCTAGGGGATTTTTACTATTACTTTCTTTATTTTAAACGTAACGTAAGGGTTAATAGCTAACCTTTAGATGGCATCGCCGCCAGTATATAATCGCTTATTTAGAATAGATAGATTATTAGATTTGCCCTAGTACGTTAAAAATAAATGGTTAGTAGAGGCTAGTAATATGGCAATCTCTAGTAAGTATACCTATTTGCGGGGGGTTCTCCTCTACTAATATTGCTATAGTTTATGGGACTCCTACTTTTAAAAGCGTAGTAAGGAAGGCGGTACGCTTATACTAGTAAAATATACGTATTTTTAATATTAGATTCTAGCTAAAAGAGACGGCTATAAGTAAATTAGTATTAATAAGATATATTCCTAAGAAATAGTAGGCTAAATAAGACTAAAATGTGTTATATATAGGAAATAATTAAATTGCCTAAGAGTAACTAGAAATACTTAGTAATTGTTTAGAAACTATTAAAGTATAATAGGAGAAAGTTCTATTCCTAAACTATTTAGGCCTAAGTTTACTATATGTTATGTATTTAGGGGTGAACTTTGCTTCTCTTTCGTTTTTAAAGATTTACCGTTAATCTCCCTTTGCCTACTTTTATTAATGGCCTTTTATAGGATTAGTTTAAGTCTCTTTTATATTTTACTTTTATCTACTAAAGCTATAAGTAATTTTCTGTCTTTTTTTAAGTGCCTCTTTAAGCTCTTAGAACTTTATAATATGCCTTATAAACTTACTAAGGTTCTTTTTATAATAGTCTTTATATTTTTAATAAAGGTCTAGCCATGTCTGTGCGTAGGTAGCAAGTATTAGGTAGCTGTAACGGTTAGCTAAAGTTATCTAATTAGCTCGCTAGTTTGCTTAACGTCTAATTCCTAAGTATAGGCACCGAATCTAATTGCTAAAACCTTTTAACCTATACCCTTTTACCTTTTATTGCCACTTTTTGGCCTATATATTAAGTCTAGCCGTCCTATCTTTTCCGTAGTCCTTTTATTTAGGGTTTACTGGTTCCCCTTACTATCTAATACTGCCTAGTTCTTTAGTTCTCTAGTTCTCTAGTTCTTTAGTTTTACTATCTTATCTATCTAGCTGGCGGTTCTTTTACAGCTAGTTGTTCTTCTACAGCTAGCTATTCTTCTATAGTCGTAGGATGTTCCTACGCGTCTCCTATATATAGAGCACCAGACTTCTAATCTAAAGAGCTTGCCGTCGTCCCTATGTGGAATGCCATAAAATATATAGGAGGGTACGACCTCTCTAAGATAGGAAAGTCACAGTGCTGTCTATCTATCGGTTAGTCGGTCGGTCGGTCGGTTATAATTAGTTAGTAGAATAGTTAGTAAGAAAGAAAGAAAAGAGTGTATTTCCGGTAACTGGTAGAGTTGTAATATATATATATATAATAAAGGGAAGAAGGAAGGAAGCCGAAGGCTCTATAAATACAGGAAAATGCTAAGACAGTAGGCGACGTCCAATTTACACCACTACACTAGGACCTTCCGTTAAAGGTTAATATGCTCTTAAAAATGGGTTGTTCCCTTTTAGGAAAAGGCCGAACCGTAGGTAAGCATTAGGGGCAAAAATTCGTTTAACGCCACGGCCTCAGTACTATACTAAACCGTTGGCTTAACTGCTAGAGAGCTTAGAATAACGATCTAGTAGTTATACGTGCCTGGTTTAAGTTCTTCCGTAGTATACGTAAGCGATATCACGTTAAGTATTTAAATTTTATTTATAACTTTAATAAGAAGGGGGCAATAATAGGCCTCGCAGTGGTGGCCTAAGTGATTATATTAGGTAAGATATATAGGGAGAGGTTAAAAAATCGAGTAGTTATACAGCCAGGCACTTATAAGTTAGTATCTATAATTAAGACGATTAGTGCTAATAGTTCTCTACTCCCTGCCTTCTTAATCTAGAAGGCGCAATACTACTAGAAAGGATGTTATTAAATCAGTAAGTAAAATAAGGGCCTTTGCGGATACACGTATGCTACCTCCCCTAGTAGGTAAACAGATAACTCCCTAGGCCTATATTATATTAAACACTATAATAAGCATATAAGACACCTTGTGGAAGATTTTAACGGTAGAATATAGTAATATCGCATGCTTTTAATGGACAATTACTTAAGCTATCTTACCTGGCGATTCGTTACGTATATATTCGGCGCAAGATCGTCCTAATTATTACGGACGCTTTAAGTACAATGCTACAACTACTTAGAGAAGAGTCGGAAGAAGCTAGTTAGTTAATACAGGCACGGTCTAGGATAGAGCCGGTAGAACTATGTGACGAGAAATAGTAACCAAGGTCACATAATGTAATACGTGAGGAATGTAAGGTATGGGAGGAACGTCACGTATATTACGTATATCACGTATATTACGTATAAGAAGGATTTTATAGGAGTACGGTTGTGTATTTAAGGACTCTTAGTCCCTACCTAGATAGTTCCTTCCTTATAGTGATTCTTAGAATACAATTAGAGTTAATCTATTAGGCAACTACTCCACTAGTTATTATTACGTTGTTGACTTTATGCATTACCTATATACCTAGCCTAATAACGAACCCACCGTAGTACTTGCTATAAGGTTCCATTACACAATTACTACCCAGTTATAGTATTAAAAGTCGAATAATATGCCACCAAAAGCAGCTACCACGACGCCATTGACGGCGGCAACTACTTTAAGGTTAGGAGGTAATACTAGTATAGCAGATACTGACTTATAATAACCTATAACGGTCGGACAATTATAGGAAATAGTTAACTAGTTAATAGAAAATAATACGGCACTTAAATAAAGGGTTAATGGGATAGGAGCAGCAAAGGTTAAGTTACTATTAATTAAAAGATTCTTAGGAGAGAGATTAAAGCTTAAAGGATTTCTTATATAAATATATTTTAAGGTTACGCAAAAGGGAGCAAAGCTGGCAATACCTATGGATTAAATAGCGTATGTAGGATTGTTCTTATTAGGAAGAGCACTTAAATAATTTAAGCCTTACCTTATAGAGATATAAGTAAATGGAATAATAACGACAAACTAAGAAGTATGGTTTATGTTCTTAAGCTAGAATGGATTCGTAGAGCGACTTATATAAATGTTTAGAGACCTAGAGGCAACAACTATAGTGAAAAGAAAGCTTTAAGATATTATATAATAAACCTTAGCTATTAAGTATACAACGTAGTTCTAAACGCTAGTAATATAAGTTAAGTGGAATAATAGGGCGCTTATGGCACAGTATAAATAGGGACTTAAGGCTAAAGTCTAGGATATAATTATTTTAATAAAAGATACAGACACCTTAAGGGAATTAATAGATTAAGTAATAAAGATTAATAATAGGATCTACTAAAGGGAATAGACTAAGAGAGGTTAAAATAGAGTTCTATAGTTATATAAGGCGTAGAATACGCATTAACTAAAGCTAAGTTAGAAACTATAGTATAGCGCAGAGCCAATAGACCTAAGCAGTACTAAAGAAGCCTATAAGAGATGGAGTAAGACACTATAGAAACTAAGAGGATAAAGATTAAGTAATTAAAGGTCTAGGGAGTAAAGGCTAAATTAGGGATCTTAGTAGCAGAAGATATTTAGGCAGACTCTATAATAAGAAAGATGGTTTAAAGAGGGA
>Ga0307515_10006107_pt1 | contig 24219 bp, 27 predicted proteins | sample 17_EM_MG_FD_194513 | JGI IMG/M metagenome (GOLD analysis project Ga0307515, IMG submission 194513) | Populus trichocarpa ectomycorrhiza microbial communities from riparian zone in the Pacific Northwest, United States - 17_EM | ecosystem: Host-associated > Plants > Roots > Unclassified | place... | reverse complement strand
TGGTGGTGGGCACGCGCGTATAAAGGATCGTTGCTGATAATTTCGTTCAGTAATTTAAGCCCTTTGGTAGTTTTACCATAAGAGAGTTTATCCACGGCCTGCAAATACTTTTCTTCTATAGTATAATAAGTGTCCATAAATTTTGTATTGTATAAAATTGTGCTAAAAATCAGCACTTTTTGTAATTAATAATGATGCGTAATAAAAATGTTTCGGTATTAAAAGTATGGTTACTATACCGGGGTGGAGAAGCGTATGATTGATGCATAACCCTTCTGCTGCAGCGCCATGGGCCACATTATAGTTTTACAGAATGAATTTTTAAATAGCATCATTTATTTTTTTACAAATTTACAATTAATGTGGCAATTTGCAAAATGGGGGATTGGGAGGCAGGGCTGACGCACAAGAATAGTTAAAAATTGCGCTGGTTATGAACAAAGTGTTGGGAACAAGGGTAAAACATTTGTTGTTTCGGGAGATGTAGATTCGTGTTAGCGTTTTTTCTTTGTAAAAAAGAAAATGACGACCTCACTTCACAATCATTTTAGATGGATACCCGATCCCCGCACAGGGAATAATAAGAAACACAATTTACTGGAAGTTATCATCATGTCGGTATTGGCCGTACTATGCGGTGCAGAAAGCTGGTACGAGATGGAAGAATTTGGGAAGGAGAAAGAAGCATTTTTAAAGCAGTTGCTGCCTCTTGAAAACGGCATACCCAGTCATGATACGATCAACCGGGTTTTTATGCTGATCGATGCGGCGCTTTTTGAACGGTGTTTTCGTGCCTGGACGGCGGAACTTAGCCGGGGTCTTGGGAAGGCGGACCTATCTGGGGAAAAGGAGTTGATTGCTATCGATGGAAAGAGCATCTGTAACAGCGCCTGCAAACACCAGGGGCTGGGGGCTTTGCATTTGGTAAGCGCCTGGTCGGGTCGTACCCAGTTGGTACTGGGGCAACAAAAAGTGAATGACAAGAGCAACGAGATTACGGCGATCCCGGCATTGTTATCGCTATTGAACATCAAAGAGGCGGTAATAAGCATCGACGCAATGGGTACACAGAAAGCGATTGCTGAACAGATTATCGAAAGTCAGGGCGATTATATCCTTGCTTTGAAACAGAACCAGGAAACCCTTTATGAACAGGTAATCAACCAGTTAAACTTTAAAGAAGACAGTTACAGCCAGCATCTGGATAAAGGCCACGGGCGGGCTGAAATCAGAAACTGCAAAGTCGTTCATGAACTTAACTGGGTTGACGAAAAGGAAAATTGGAAGGGGATAAAGAGCATCATCAAAATAACCTCGGAAAGGATAATAGGTGACAGCCACTCCATACAAGACCGCTACTACATCTCCAGCCTCCGGGCTGATGCTGCCTATTTTAACCAAGCCATCCGCGCACATTGGGGGATTGAGAACCAACTGCACTGGCAGTTGGATGTCGGTTTTGGCGAAGATTACAATACCACACGGAACAAACAGGCCGCCCAAAACCTTGCCGTGGTCAGGAAGATAGCCCTAAATATCCTAAAAGCTGACAAAACCAGTAACGCCAGTCTGAAAGCCAAAAGGAAAATGGCCGGTTGGAACAACAAATTTCTACTTGCATTAATCGCTAAATCAAATTTCTAATGCGTCAGCCCTGGATTGGGAGGACAATTTAGGCTAAATCTCTAATAATAACTAATACAACCGTCCGTCGAAAGGCGAACGTGTATACAAATCTTTTGGATCTCATCAATTAATAAAACCAGTTGTCATTTCGAACGAACCAGCGGCGGATTGTGCGAAAGGGGGTGAGGAGAAATCTTGAACGTCCTGCATTCCGATAGCCTGGTTTGGATGCAGGACGTTCAAGATTTCTCTTTCGCGCCCCCTCTATTCCTCTACAAGCTCTATCGAAATGACAATTTTCTTTTATTAAAAAATATGGATAAACGATAGCCTTTTAAGGCACTGCAATGAGCCATTCAAAGCCACGCTTAACTACCCGGCATGACAAATACATCACAGGCAACTACGCAGCAATAGCCGTATTCCCTCTGCCAGCTTCAATCATAAAATTGTTTTTTAGTTCCCTTTCAGATACCAGTACGCTAAAATCGTCGTATCTAACGCCGTGGTCAAGCGGGTAAAGGGTGTAGCCACGTTTAAGGGCATCATAGGTTCCAAGCTCGAAAATTTCGTCTTGTTGTTTTCCTTTTATTTTTGCGCCGGCTACCAACTGGTAGGCGTCGAATATATTTTCAAAATTATTGTTTTTCATGGTACTAATACCATTACAATTACTTTGCCAGTTTTTAAGCAAACCAGTCAAAAAGATCATTTTGTTTTAACGCGGCCTTTTCTTTTTGATTTAAATCATTGATTACCAGCCCCTCCCCCATTTGTATTATTCGTGTACCATAGGTATAGGCGTCTTTTAAGTTATGAGTAATCAGTATGGCGGTTAGTTTAAAATCGCTAATCAGCTTATCTGCAGTGCGCATCACTACATCGGCCGAGCGGGGGTCGAGCGCTGCCGTAGGTTCATCAAGCAGCAAAACCTTGCAGCTATCCATTACACTCATTAAAAGCGTAAGGGCCTGCCTTTGCCCACCCGAGAGCGTGCCCATGGATTGCTCAATTTTATTTTCGAGCCCCATGCCCAGGGTGGCAATCTTATCTTTTACTTCGCGCTTAAATTTATCATTAATACCGATAGATAAACCCTTGGGCCTGGTACGAATAGCCGCAAGGCGGAAGTTATCCAGGATGCTGAGGTCTGATGCCGTGCCACTCATGGGGTTTTGAAAAACACGGGCTATCCACTGGCTGCGTTTATAATCGGCTAGTTTGGTTACATCGTTATCATCAATAGTAATTGTGCCGCTATCCGGCATAACGCTGCCTGCAACCAAATTGAGCAGCGTGGTTTTACCCGATCCGTTGGAGCCTACTATCACCAAAAACTCCTGGCTTTTAATTTGGAGCGTGATACCATTAACCGCGTTTACCTGGTTGGCCTTTCCCTTATTAAAAACCTTATGTACATTGTTTATAGCTATCATGAGGCTTTATTGAATGATAAACGGGGAAGACTAACAATTAACAATACGAAAGCGGCGGTAACCAGCTTAAGCAAATTGGCATCAACACCAATGGCCAATACAAAAGCCAACACCAGCTGAAATATTACCGCGCCCGCCAAAACCAGGGCCAAACTAGCCCATACTTTGGTAATACGAAACCAGTTGATGAGCGTTTCGGCAATAATCACCGAACCTAAACCTACAATCACTATCCCGATACCCATACTGATATCAGCGAAACCCTGGAACTGCACGATGAGGTACCCGCTGAGTGCCGTAAGCGCGTTGGCCAGTGCCAGGCCTGTAATTTTCATCCTGTCGGTATTAACACCCAATGCACGGATCATCGATTCGCTGTTGCCGGTAGCCCGCATGGCTATGCCGAAATCTGTTTTGAGCAGGTAGCCAATAAGTAAGGTTATTATTACCACAAAAACCGAGAGCAGGATAAATGTGTTCTGGTTAGGATCGGCCACGATGTTTAAAAGCGAGAACAACGAAGCCGTACCTATAAGCGGCACATTGGAGCGGCCCATGATAGTAAGGTTGACGGAGTACAAGGCAGTCATGACCAGGATGCCGGCCAGCAAAGCATTTATTTTTAGCTTGGTATGAATAAGCCCCGTTAAAGCTCCGGCAAGCCCGCCAGCTATAATCACAGTTGGTAAAATAATGTAGGGTGATAAATGGCGACTTAGCATTACAGCCGTAACAGCACCGCCTAAAGTGTAACTGCCATCGGTGGTGATATCGGGAATATTGAAAATCTTCATAGAGATATAAATTCCCAGCGCAATGGCCGAAAAGCACAATCCCTGCAATAAAGCGGTAAGGTAAAAATCCATATTTTGGAGCTGAAAGCTTAATGCGTAAAGCTGAAAGCTAATTTACAGTAAAGTGATTATTTAACAGCTTCGAAGCTTGATGGTACGGTAATGTTATATTTTTTTGCCGCAGCGGGATTGTATACCCGCTTCCTCACTTTTACCATTTCCCATTTCAGGCCGTCGGTTTTATGTGTTTTTAAGTACTGGGCAGCCTGGGTGCCTGCCTGGTATCCCCATTGGTAAATATCGGCACCAAAAGCGGCTACAGCACCGCGTTGTACCAAACCGGCTTCGCTGGTAAAAATGGGAACATTTTTTTCGTTACAGCTTTTCAGGATGGTTTCAAAAGATGCAAAAACAGTATTATCGGGGTTGGCAAAAAAGGCATCAATATTTTTGCTTAACAACGACTGCGTAACCAGCTGGGCATCTGCCGAAGTGTTTACCGGCAAGGCGACAATAGTTATATGCTGCTTTTCGGCCAATGATTTGATCCGGTTAAGCGCATCTGCCGATTGTGGTTCAGCTTGATTATAAATCATCCCGATAACCAATTTAGCCCCTTTAGGCTTCAGCAGTTTGGGGATGATAGAGAACGACGTGTCGATATAATTAAGATCCTCCAAAGCACCAAACAGGTTTACAGGGGCCTCGCCTTTATCATTCAATAGTTTCATCCTTTCGGGTACGGGCGATACCATCGCAAAATCGGGAATGGTTTTGGTGTTTTGCAGGGCTGTTACCGTGGCCAAAGTGGTGCAGGTAGCCAGCAGGTCAACCTTTTCGGAGACAAAGTAATTGGTGATCTGGGTAAGGGTGGGGATATTTCCCTGGGCATTGCGGTACTCTATCTGTACCGTTTTCTTGTCTTCGCTAAAGCCCTCTTTTTTTAAGGCATCGGTAAAGCCGGTGCGGGCCTGGGATATGGTTGCATCTTCAAAAGCATCAACAAAACCAACAACCGGGATATTTACTGCCTTTGGTTTGGGCTTACATGATGTTATGGTAATCAATAATAAAACGGCGGGAATGTATTTGAAAAACTTCATTGTACTAAGTTAAATATTTGAGGCGAAAGGTAAAAGGATAAGGGCAAAAGGTGAAAATTGTTTGACGAAGGGGTACAGACGTCCCCTCTTAGCCGCCATGCGATATACGTTATTTCCGCTTCAGAATCCACAGATTTATTACCCGGCATAACAGGTGGGATTGGCGTATTTATTCCATTAATTCCACCTACAAATTCTGCGCAATCACAAACCCGCTGGCCCAGGCCCATTGAAAGTTGTAGCCGCCAAGCCAGCCGGTTACATCTACACATTCGCCGCCGAAGAACAGGCCAGGGACTTTTTTTGCTTCGAGGGTTTTGGACGATAGCTCGTCGGTGGATACGCCGCCGCGCATTACTTCGGCTTTGTCGTAGCCCTTATCGCCGGCGGGTTTTACTTTAAACTCGTGTATCAGCAGGCTAATATCTTCAATCTCGGTTTTGGTGAGCGATGCCAGGTTTTTCTCTACCGGCAGCCTGTCGCTCAATGCCTCGGCAAATTTGCGGGTGTACAGGCCGGCCAGGTAGGCCAGCAGCATTTTTTTGCCGTTGGTATCTTTTTCCTGCTGAACCAGGTCGGCAATGTTTTGGTTGGGGAGCAGGTCGATGTTGATGGTTTCGCCAGGTTTCCAGTAGGATGAGATCTGCAATATGGCCGGGCCGCTCAATCCCCAGTGGGTAAACAATATGTTTTCTTCAAAGCTGATCCTGTCGTTCCAAACGCGGCAAAAAATGCTGTTGCCGCTCAGCTGCTCAAACCAGGGCTGATCTTTGCCGGTAATGGTAAGCGGCACCAGGGCGGGGGCGGTATCGGCTATTTTTAAACCGAACTGGCGGGCAGTACGCAATCCAAAATCGGTAGCGCCCATTTTGGGGATGGGTAATCCGCCGGCTGCTATAACCACATTGGGCGCGCTTACAAATTCCTGTTTGCCATTAACCTCAACCCTAACGGTAAAACCACCGTCGGTTTTTTCAACCATTTTAACCTCGGCATTGCACCATATCTCCTGTTCCATATCGGCACATAGGTTGGTGAACACTTCTACTATATCTTTAGCCTTATCACTTTCGGGGAATAGCTGGCCCAAAGTTTTTTCTTTGCCTGTAATGCCGTAGGTTTCAAAAAAACTGATGGTATCGTCCACCGTCCATTGTGAAAAGGCTGATTTGCAAAAATGTGGGTTTTGCGATATAAATTGCTGGTCGGTAGCGTACAGGTTAGTGTAATTACAGCGGCCGCCACCACTTATCAGGATCTTGGCACCTACCCGGTCGGCTTTTTCCAGCACCAGGGTACGCTTGCCCAAAAAGCCGGCTTGCACCGCGCACATGAGGCCGCAGGCGCCGCCGCCAATAATTATTGCGTCAAAATCTGTTTGTTTTGTTAATTTTGTTGTCATGACCGAGGTTTCGCAAATATCAGAATTTGGAAAGATACTCATCTTTCTTATCACCGGGATAATAATGGTGTGCGTGATATTTTTTATTAACCGTTTACTGGCGCCAAATCATCCCAATTACGAGAAGCTAACTTCCTATGAATGTGGAGAAGAGCCTACCGGCAATGCCTGGCTGCCCTTCAATTCGCGTTTTTACGTTATCGCGTTAATATTTTTATTGTTCGATGTCGAGATGGTGTTTGTGTTCCCCTGGGCTACCGTTTTTGGCAACCACGAGCTGATAGCTGCCGATAATCGCTGGGGATGGTTCTCGCTGGCCGAAATGTTTATCTTTTTAGGCATCCTGATATTAGGCCTGGTGTACGTGTGGGCCAAAGGCGATTTGGAATGGATAAAAGCCAAACCAACCGTACCCACAACCGATGTAAACATCCCGCTGTCGTTTTACCAACAATTGAACCTGGAGCAGGGCAAGTTTGTAGTAAAACCATTTAGCATGACCAACGAACCTGTTGCACCGGAGCCTGTTGCCGCCGAAGCACCCCCGGTACGCAAGCCCATGTTTAAACCCACCTTTAAAAAGCCCACAAATGAGTAACGATATAACCAGCGAAGACGGCGGTGTAGTGATCACCAAAATGAACGACCTGCTTAACTGGGCGCGTTTATCATCCCTGTGGCCTCTAAGTTTTGGGATAGCCTGCTGCGCTATTGAAATGATGGGTTCCATGGCTTCTACGTATGATCTTGACCGTTTTGGAGTATTCCCCCGCCCATCAGCCCGCCAGGCAGATGTGATCATTATAGCAGGTACGGTTACCTTTAAAATGGCCGAACGCATCAAGCGCCTGTATGAGCAAATGCCCGAACCTAAATACGTGATCAGCATGGGCTCATGCTCCAACTGCGGCGGCCCGTACTGGCAGCACGGCTACCATGTTGTAAAGGGAGTTGACAGGGTGATCCCCGTTGATGTATACGTACAAGGCTGCCCGCCCCGGCCCGAAGCTTTGATTGGCGCCATTTTGGAGTTGCAGAAGAAGATTGAAGGGGAGAGGTTGATTGGGGCGTAAAGAAATGGCCGGAAGAAAACCTAAACCAAAACCTTTATTTTATTTTGAGGCATTTAATCCCTGGGATGTACTATTTATTTTAGTTTATGGGACAGCTACAATTGGTGTTTTGCTATATTTACATTGTGGTGCTGATAAATCTAAAAACGAGGTTTTAATATTTTATACTGTTGCTCCTCAATTGCTTAACTATTTTCTGAATTACAGCTCTTTAAAAAATCTCAGATCCTATTTTATATGGATTGGGTTTGCAGTTGTACATATCTGCATATATTGCTTTTTGAAAAATGATCCCTTTTACGAACGATCAAGGGGGCTTTTGCTAAATACTATTGTTTTATTAATTCTATATCAACTGCAAAGGATCGTAAGCCTTAAAATTCAAAACCAAGAATTGGCAATGCCAACCAAGGATTGGAAGGATCTTTTTACCAACAGAAGCGTAACTTTTTTGGATTTTATTCTGTTTGTGATTTATTTTGGATGTTTTTATACGCTAACAATTTTTGCAGCTTCCCATACATACTGATTAGTCATTATAAATCATTAGAAGGCGGTATCATGATAAAGTGGTTTAAGAAAAAGAAAAGTTTAAAAGATCAGGTACTATCACTACTTAGTATTGCTAAAATACTGGGGCTTAATCAGCGCGATATTGATAATGCTGCGGAGTATATAGATTATCGGGAATATGAACTTTGCTTTAATATCCTGATAACCCAAATGCATGAGTATAATATCGAGATAGATAACGAGGTATATTTATTGATAAGCGATATTGCAGCGAAGATGAAGTTACCTGCTGAAGAATATTCCTTTATGCAGGAGTTGGTGCGCGATAATCCTGAGAAAACCGCTGCTGTAATAAAATTTCCGTTTCATCAGCAGGTATTGAGCGGAGAAATAGAGAATGTTAAAGCCGTGCTTACCCCGGATACTAACTTAAATGAACTTGATGAGTTGGGCAATTCGCCTTTACATTGGGCTGTGATGAGGGGCGATTTGGATATTGTTGAATTACTACTAAGCAAGGGAGCTAACCCTAACGTTTTTTGTTCGGATGGCTACACACCTAAATGGAGCGCAGCGGATTTTGGGCTTACCGGGATTGAAAAACTATTGACATCATTTGGAGGGAAAATAGCTACTAATGAAAATTTTGAAAAGGTGTCGTGGTCGGTGTTCAAAGGGTTTTTAAACGAGCCGATGCCGGGTGAAGAATGATAATTAAAAACCAAGAAGGTCCTTATAGTCCCCGATCAATTTGAGAAGCAACTTAAAACGGAAGCGGTCAAACGAATGCCTATGTAAATTCCAATATATCAGGGGTAGCTGTAAAGTTTCGCGAAACTCTGAAGGGAGAATGACATTGAATAAGGTAATTGTCATCCCGAACGTAGTGAAGGATCTATTCGCGAACTTTTCTGTCGGCGATGCCTGTCGGTTGATAGATTCTTCACTACGTTCAGAATGACAAAGGGGTTATTTATAATATTTCATAGTTAGAAATCAGCGAATTACAGACTTGTCATACGAGGAACAAGACAAGACATACATGGTAGCGCGAAGAGAAAACTACTTCTTAAGCGTAGCGAAAAATCTTATACGCCTTGCATTCCAATAAGCTTTTCAGAATGCAGGGCGTATAGGATTTCTCACTCGTACCTCGTTTCGAAATGACAAATGGGGCGGTTATCCCTCCGGGTTCAACCTTGCAAATAACCCTTTTATCACATCTGGGCCGCCGTTGGCCATTGTTTCGCTAAATCCAAAGGTTAGTTCGGTTTTGCCATCCTTCAGTTGTTCAAATATAGCTTCGATAAAAGCGCTCACCGGTGGGTGGGCATCGTGCAGGCCTTTACCGCCCAGGTCGGTATTTAGCGCGGGTGGAATGATCTCTATTACCTCAATATTCCTGGCTTGTAACAGGTGCCGTGCCGATAACGTAAACGAATGGAAAAATGCCTTAGTGGCCGAATACACCGGTACATTGGTAAAAGGCACAAAGGCCAGCCCGGATGTTACATTCATCACCGTGTTTAGGGATTTTAAATTCAGGAACAACGACATTAGGTGCAGCGGGGCTTCAATGTTGGTGGCTATCTCGTCCTTTGCGCGGGCAAAAAAATCATCGTCGGTAATTTTCATCCAGTTTTGAATGCCGGCGTTGTTTACCAGTACGTTTGTATCGCCGTGGTTTTCGGCAACCCAGTTGTAAAGTTCCTCGCGGCCTGCTTCTGTAGATAAATCGGCTACTTTTGTAATTACCGATGGGTATTTTTCGGCTGCTTCCTGCAAAACAGACTCGCGCCTGCCGCAAACTATAACGGTGTTGCCTTCCTGTATAAACCGTTCGGTAAGCCCAAGGCCAATGCCGCTTGCACCGCCGGTTATTAATATTTTATTGCCAGATAAATTCATGGTGTTGTTTTTAATTGATATCACAAAGATGCGTACAAGCAGGCACCGGCAGGTTACGAATATCAAACCATAGTTTGCGAAATTCAAATAATGTACGTGCCACAAAATGTAGAGACGCATAATTGCGTCTCCCGCGTTTAGGTTTACGCTTACAAAGTTCACTTGTCTGGCGTGCGACGCAATTCTGCATCTCTACAATGATTTTTTAGGTGAAAACATCTATCTAAAACCTATCTTTAAGCAACCAATAAATTATGAAAAAGCTTATCGTTTTATTCCTGCTGTTTAGCAATTGCGCTATTGCCCAAACATCTACCCCCAAACAGCCATTTTTCCCCAAGGGGACAGTGCTGTATGGCGATATTAACTACGCCGGCGACACGTTAAAAAAACACCTGCTGGATATTTACCTTCCGCCGGTGGTAAAAAGCAGTTACCCGCTTATTGTTTGGGTACATGGCGGCGCCTGGATGCTGAATGATAAATATGCCGATATGGGCTATATGACCGAGACTCTTAAAGGCTTTATTGATAGGGGATATGCCATAGCCTCGATAGATTATCGCCACAGCACAACCGCCCCTTTCCCGGCGCAGATTCAGGATTGTAACCAGGCGGTGGAGTTTTTATACCAACACGCGGCTAAATACAAACTGGATAAGGATAAAATCGCCCTCATGGGGTTTTCGGCAGGCGGGCACCTGGCTTCGCTGATGGGTTTATCCAATAACGATAATATTAAAGCATTTTATACTGATGGCAAAAAGCCGTCGTTTAAAATTAAGCTGGTACTTGATTTTTATGGGCCGTCGGATTTTCTGTCGATAAAAGGCAATGAATCAACCGACCCTAACAGCCCGCTAACCTTGTTGCTTGGCGCCAGGGTATTTGACCGGCCCGACCTGGCAAAAATAGCAAGTCCGGTTACTTACGTTGATAAAAACGACCCGCCATTCCTGATTGTGCAAGGCGAAAAGGATGAATCTGTAAACCCCGGCCAATCTATTTCGCTCAGTTTGCACCTCAAGCTTGCCGGCGTAAAAAATGAATTGATTATTGTGCCCAACGCCCCGCACTATGGGGTAATGTTTGATGCGGAAGATGTAAGGAACAAAGTGTTTGCCTGGCTGGATGAGTATTTGAAGTGAGGATTTTTTTTTCGTAGAGACGCATCACATGCGTCTCCCGCGTTTAAGTTTGCGTCTTCAAAGTTGGCCTGCATGGTGGGAGACGCATGTGATGCGTCTCTACAGTGTTTTTTTAATCGTTACGATAGCATCACATTACGCTCTTTAACAATCTCTTTCAGCAGTACCTGTAATATCACTGCGTTCCAGTCGTTGGCGAAGTTTTTGCTTTTGCACTGCTTTTTGTTTTGGCAGTTGTAAATCATAAAATAGGTACTGTAACTGCTAACGGCTATGGTGTGCCAGGGTAAAATGTCTTGCTGGTCCCAACATATACCGGCAAAATGGAAACTGATACCGCAAAGCTCAAAAGTCTGGTGAATTTTGTACAGGTCGTGGTAATAGTTAAACAGGTTTACAAAGTAGTTTTGCCATAATTGCTGGATAATATCATTCCAAAGCCTGCCATATATTTCTTTACGGACGCCGTAATAACTGCCCAGTTTAATGCGCGAAATTTTACGCTCGTAGTTTTGTACCTCGATAAAATACTGGCGGCCAAAAACAAATTTATAGCCCCTTACCCAGCTAACCCCATACCTGAAAGCCGCAATATTGGCGGCAGGCAAAAAAGCAGAAGAAGCAAACGGTGATTTTTTTTGTATAGTAATGCCATCTGTGTTAAATACCAGCTTTCGGGTTATTTTTTGCGTAACAAGGCCCGGTATTTCAATTATGTTGGTAGCATTCATCCGCATAAAAATAAGCATCAGTTTTAATATTTTTTTACAGATAAAAAATAAAAGGCCCTGTTCGTATGGTTTTTATAAAAAGTATAACTTTATACCATAAAATAAACCGCCATGGCAGCACAAAACCAACCATCAAAGCTCAAAAATGCCTTGCCTACTATTTTCTGGCTTGGTTTTTTAACCGGCACGCTTGATGGTATGGCAGCCATCATCTGGAGTTTTATTACCAACCCCAAGGTGGGCGCCGATGTTATTTTTGAATTTATCGCAAGCGCTGTATTTGGCAAAGCGGCTTTTACCAGCGGCACGCAAATGGTAGTGGCTGGTGTGTTTTTTCATTACCTTATAGCGTTTTTGTTTACAGCTACGTTTTACCTGCTTTACCCTTTTTTTGATAAACTTATCCGTAATAAATACATTATCGCCGTTGTATACGGCATTATAGTTTGGTTGGTAATGAACCTGGTTGTAGTGCCCTTAAGTAAAATTGGTTACCATCACATTAAAGTGCATGTAGCTTTAACCGGGTTGGTTATCCTTATCATTTGTATTGGTATACCCGTTGCGCTTATTGCCGATAATAAATACTGGAAAGGTAAATTTTCGCCTAAAAAATAATGAGTATCGTTTTTCCATCGGCCGTTTTCCCGCAATTAAAAACCGACAGATTGGTTTTAAGGGAACTTGTACATGCAGATAGTGAGCAGCTTTTAGCCATCCGCAGTAATGAAGCTATAAACCGTTTTATAGGACGCAGCAACCAGCAAACGATGGAAGCTATTAATCAATTCATCCAGGCCCGCAAAAAGGATAGGCTTGACGGGAAAGGCGTGTACTGGGTTATCCAATTAGAAAACACTCCCGGCGTTATTGGCACCATTTGCTGTTGGAATTTTGACTACGAGGCGGCAACAGCCGAGATTGGCTACGAACTGCTGCCAGCATACCACGGCAAGGGCCTTATGCGCGAGGCCATTGAGAAGGTTATAGCGTTTGGGTTTAACAATATGCTGCTTAAAACTATAACCGCCTGGCCAATGCCACAAAATGAGCCATCGGTAAAACTATTAGAGCGCAGCGGATTTACTTATTCGGAAACGATAGACGGGCAACTGGTTTATAAATTGAACAACACGAGTTTGGTTGATTAATAGCAGCCGATAAAAAAGGGCCTGGCGTTTTACGGCCAAACCCTTTGGATTTAAAATTGATCATTAATCCCATAATTATACCGGGATGCCTTGTATTAAGCGCATCGATGCTAATTATTGCGGCATCAGCACGCCATTTAAGCCGTGGATAACACCGTTTGATGCCATGGTATCAAACGAGATAACTAAGGCTGCATTCCCTTTGGAATCTACAATTTGCAAATTGCTTTTATCGTTTACCGATAGGGTAAGGCTATCACCGTCTATTGTTTTTAACACTGCTTTTCCTTTACCAGCGCTCAAAGCTTTAATAATATCGGCTTTAGTATATTTACCGGCAACTATATGGTATTTGAGCACTTTGGCCAGTTTACCATGGTCCTTAGTCAAATCGTCCATAGTGGGTTTTGGCACTTTGCTGAATGCTACATCATTTGGTGCAAATACGGTGAATGGGCCGGGGCCTTTTAATTCAGGTTCCAGGTCGGCAGTTTTAACGGCCAGTGCTAATGGAGCAAAATCTGTAGTGCTGCTTAAAACGCCAACTACATCGCCCGATGCGGCAGCAGGAGCGGCGGTTGTAGTTGCAGGGGCTGTTTTAGTTGTATCTGTTTGCTGGGTTTGCGCCATAACGTTGTTCGATAAAAATCCGATGCCTAACGCGGCCACAGCAATTAAAACTGACTTTTTCATGTTCATCTTTCTTTTTGATTTTGTTCGTAAATTAAATGTAAATGAGTAGCAGTTTTTCTGATAGTATTTTCTTTTAAGTTATATAATTAGTGAATTAATACTGATGTTATAACTAATAATTACACAAAAGGTTTTAGATAGACACGAATTGCACGGATTGGGGTGAATTGCACGAATTGGAAAAGAACGCGAGTTTCTTGAATTTGAGTAGGTTAAACAGGTGTGAATGCTGCGATTTTTTTTGACAGAAATTCAAGCTGAAGGTGCAATTGATTGTTGAATAAGGGGAGGGCAGGACAGAAAAACTACCTAAAAAAGGTACTTATTCACGGGCGGGCATCGCAGTCTTTATTCGGTATTTCTATTTCGGCAATAAAAATGTAGTTTTAAAAAATTGCCGTTCGGCCTTCCGGGGCTTGTTATATATATTATGAAAATCTGGAAATTACTTTTATTTCAATACCTTTTTTCGGTGCTATTATCCATCGTGCTCAGTTTTGTATTCTTTTTAATTACGGTTAAGGGCGATTTGGATAGTCACTTGATACCCATAACCTTAATCGGAGCGTTTTTTCTCAATCTCCCGCTAACTTTGCTCTGGATCCCGGGTCTTTTTATGTCTATAAACTTTAAAAACAAAAAAAGTAAAGCATTTATAGCGTGTTTTATTACGCCCGTTGCCATTTTGGGTTATGTGCTGTTTGGCTCGAAGATGCAATACGGCGATAAAGAATTTTATGCCACACAGGTAATTTCGCAGATAATTGTACTATGCTTTATGTTTTTCAGGAGATTAACACCTGATAATATTGTTGAAGAAGATTGAAAGATCGCTTATGTAATTTTGTGACATTGATATTAAAGCTTTAAGCAAGCTATTGCCTTATTTTGCAGCTGCATACAAAACATGGCCTGCGGGCTATGCTCAAAAAACATTCAACTATGAAAGTACTCGCCAGGCAGCTATTTAAAACGGTTATATTTTCTGTCATTTTATCAATAGCAGTTAACAGCATTTATTACGCCGTTACCCAAAAGGGGGCCGACTACTCCACCGCTTTGCCTAAAATTTGCGAGGGGATAGTATTGCTCAACATTATTGTTTTTATAATGTCGCTGCCATCATTATTCCTGGTAAACCCAGCTTACTGGAATAACCTGCCGGTAAGGTTGCCGCTGTATTTTGGCGGGTCGATAGCGTTTATAGTAACCATATTTACCATGCAGCTGCCCCCGCAGTATAAGGTAATTTACCTGTTAACCGGGTTCATCTTTTTAATAGTGCACAGCGTTTTTTACTACCTGAGGGTAAAAAAAGGATAACAACCCAGATATAAAAGCAGGTTATGGGTTTTTGAAAGATTTCAGGTAAACTTGCAACATCAAATGAAAGCATTTTACGGAGATTTAAAATTAGGTATTTTAGGCGGCGGCCAGTTAGGACGCATGCTGATACAACAGGCTATAAATTATAATGTTACGGTTAAAATCCTCGATCCCGACAGGGAAGCTCCCTGCCGCAAACTTTGCGACGAGTTTACCGTAGGATCGTTAGGCGATTACGAAACCGTATACAACTTTGGTAAAACGGTTGATTTGCTTACCATCGAAATTGAGAAGGTAAATGTAGATGCGCTGGAGCAGCTGGAGAAAGAAGGTGTACTGGTTTACCCCCAATCGCGCATCATCAGGCTGATACAGGATAAAGGTCTGCAGAAGCAATTCTTCAAAGAAAACGATATTCCTACAGCCGATTTCCAGATCATATCATCGCCCCGGGAATTACAGCAAAGCACCATTCCTTTTCCTTATATCCAAAAACTCCGCAGAGATGGTTACGATGGTAAAGGCGTGTACAAGGTAGTTGATGAAAGTTACCTGGATAAAGCTTTTAAAGAACCCAGCCTGATAGAGCAATGGGTTGATTTTGAAAAAGAAATAGGCGTCATAGTAGCCCGCAATGAAAATGGCGAGGTAAGCACCTTCCCGCTGGTGGAGATGGAGTTTAACCCGGAAGCCAACCTGGTTGAGTTTTTAATTTCGCCCTCAACCCTGCCATTTGAAGTGCAGCAGGAAGCAGAGCAGATAGCCAAAAAAATAGCCGAAAGCCTGAAAATTGTTGGCCTGTTAGCCGTTGAGATGTTTTTAGATAAAAACGGCAAAATATTGGTTAATGAACTGGCCCCCCGCCCACATAACAGCGGCCACCAAACCATTGAGGGCAACGTGGTATCGCAATTTGAGCAACATTTAAGAGCCATATTTAACCAGCCATTAGGCGACACCGCCTGCCTTAACAACGCCATTATGGTAAACGTTTTAGGCGAAGCCGGCTACGAAGGCCCCGCCGTTTACAAGGGAATAGAGAAAGTACTGAAAGTGCCGGGTGTGTATATTCACCTTTACGGAAAAGCGCTGACAAAACCGTTCCGCAAAATGGGACATGTGACGATAGTAGATGCGGATAGAGAAAAGGCGATTGAGAAAGCAAGATTTGTGCAGAAGACTTTAAAGGTGATAAGTTAGTCACAACATGTCGTTGCGAGGAACGAAGCAAATTCCTCGTATGACCGCTGTGCATGCGAAGAGATTGCCGCGCTGCGCTCGCAATTACGGATATTTGATATTAACACTCAATGGCTTAAAAGCAAGTCATTATAAGGAGCGAAGCGTTCGCGAATTTTGCAAATCCGCCATGCACGCTACGAGATTACCGAGTTACGCTTATAATGACATAAGCTATTGTTGTGGGTAGATATCGGCTGTTATCGATAGCGTGAAAAGAGTTGTGACTTATTGTATTGTTAAACCCCTTATCATGAACATAAAAATAATAGTACTAACTGTCCTTATTGGATGTATTGCGACGGTTGGTTTCGGCCAATACACTTACAAACAAAAGCTCGGAAACTTAGCGACTGTAATGTTGCCAGATACCCCTAAACTTCAATCGGTAAATGGCGTTAATAGTTATTTTATTAATTATAAGGGCGTAATATTTATGGCGCAGGCCGCCGATGTGGCGGGAAGTCTAAGAGATCTTATTAACAACCAACCTATCGACTCCACCTATGCAACTTATATAAACAGTTTGCTGAAAAGTTCAAAGGCTAAGTTGGTTTATAAAAATAAAATAGATATTAGTGGAGTTAAAGGGGTTGAATTTGGCTACAAAAGAAAATTGAAAGGACAAGATACTTACGGGTATCACCGTTTAGTGTGTTTAAATGATTCATTGGTATCATGCGGATTATTGGCCGCAGATTCGTTATCAAATACAGACAAGAATCTGAAAGTGTTTTTTGACGGGTTTAGAGTTGTGAATGCCAGCGGGGCCCGACAGGATGTTTCTGCTAACCTGGCGTACAAAACAGGGAAGGTAATAGGTTTTTTGATGTTCTTGTGTATCCCGGTTTTAATCGGTCTTGGGATAGTGTTTTTGATCAGAAGAATATTTTATAAGAAACATAAAGATAGATAGCGCCCCATCGCAAAGCGGTAAATCTTTTTACTTTGCATAATTGCGGCGCAAATCAGGAGATTGCTTCGTGCTTCGCAATGATGGTGCTAAAACCTCTTATCATGAACATTAAAATAATTGTACTAACTATTCTTGTTGGCTGTATTGCTACGGTTACCTTTGCTCAATACCCTTATAAGCAAAGGCTTGGAGGGATAGCGAGAGTAATGTTGCCGGATAGCCCTGCATTAGAAAGGGTAAGTGGTGTAAACGTTTACATGGTTAACCATAATGGGGTGACGTATACGGGGGTGATAGCAGACGCAGAAGGAGGTCTATTGGATCTGTTTAAAAATGATAATGTCGACTCAGTTTACAACAACTACATAAAGGGTGCATTAAAAAGAACTAACAGCAAAACGTTTTATAAAAATAAAATAAAAATCAGCGGACTCGACGCAGTTGAGTTTGGTTATAAAGCACATTATAACGGGTACGATACCTATATATATCAACGTGTGGTATGTTTAAATGATTCCCTGGCAATATGCTCAATATCTTGTTCCAATTTATTGCCGGCTACTGATAAGAATTTGAAGGTGTTTTTTGACGGGTTTAAAGTTTTAAATACATGGCATGCCCGGCAAGATATGTCTTCTTTGGACTACAAGTGGGGGAAAGTGACGCATTACCTGATGTTTTTATGCATCCCAATTTTGATTGGCCTTGGTATAGTATTTTTGATAAGAAGAATAGTTTACGAAAAAACAATGAATAAATAACGCGTTGTTGCAAAGCGGGAATTTTTTTTACTTTGCATAATTGCCTTGCAAATCAAGAGATTGCTTCGTACCCTGCAATGACGGTGCTAAATATATACAATAAAAACAACATGAGCCAACCAAAAGTAGCCATCATTATGGGCAGCAAATCGGATTTGCATATTATGCAGGATGCCGCCGATGTATTAAAAGAATTAGGTGTTGAATACGAAATTACGGTAGTATCGGCACACCGCACTCCGGATAGGATGTTTAGCTATGCCCGTGCCGCTGCCGATAGGGGTATTAAGGTGATTATTGCCGGCGCCGGTGGTGCTGCGCATTTGCCTGGCATGGTGGCATCATTAACACATTTGCCGGTTATTGGCGTGCCTGTAAAATCAAGCAACTCTATTGACGGCTGGGATTCGATACTATCTATCCTCCAGATGCCAAACGGGATCCCTGTTGCAACTGTAGCCCTTAATGCAGCCAAAAATGCAGGCATACTTGCCGCCCAGATCCTATCGACTGCCGACGAATACCTTGTTAAAAACCTTATCGACTTTAAAGAAGACCTGAAGAAAAAGGTAGAAGAGTCGGCAAGGGAAATGGAGGGGTAGAAGAGAATCAAGAGTCAAGAGCCAAGACGAAAAGCAAATGCCGGTGTAACACGACAGGCAACTCATTATGTTTGTGGCTTTTGCTTGACGGGCTGCGAATGTGCAGAGGAAAGAATTATTTGAGGATGTGTCTGAACTCGAATTAAACGAATTTTTAGAAGTTCTCGAATTGGCTTTTTAAATTCTGGTAATTCTTTAATTCGATAAATTCGGGTTCAGACAAAAAATATTAATCTGGCACAGACCACATTCTGCCTATTCTCAAATTCTGAAAATTCTGATTCAGACAACCGCAATAGGGATGGGCGCGGATACCGGCCAATGTGCGTAATGCCTGCAGGCGTATGAATGGACAGCCCGGGCCGCAGGCACTGCCCCCGTTCGCACACGTACTATACTGTATCATATCCGAACGCTTTCGTAGGTTCGTTGCTTTGTTAAGTATTTGATTGTTAATTATTTAAAACACGGGCACAATGTTGGTTGCACCAATAGCATAAAAACCACTGATTATGCTTAAAAATTACTTACTGGTTGCTTTCCGTAACCTCACTAAAAACAAAGCCTTTTCGTTTATTAATATTGTGGGGCTGGCTATTGGTATGGCTGCATGCCTTTTAATTTTGCAGTATGTTACGTTTGAACTGAGTTTTGATAATTTTCAGGCGAAGAAGGATCGTATTTACCGCATTAACCAGGACCGCTTTAATAATGGCAAATTAAGTACGCGCTGGGCAGGCGGGGCTTTTGCACCGGGAACGGAGTTTAAAAACGATTTGCCCGAGGTGGAGGATATGGTGAAATTATCGCCGGCCGGCGATATTTTGCTGAGTTATAAGGATCAGAAAATGACGGTTGCCAATAATTACTTTGTGGGCAATTCGTTCTTCAACATATTCTCGTACAAATTACTAAGCGGCGACCCAAAAACCGCCCTGGCCGAGCCTAATACGGTAGTTATATCGCGCAGTGTGGCCAAAAAGCTGTTTAACAACCAAAACCCTGTTGGGCAAAACATTACTATTTATAACGATAAGGGGATGAAGGTTACCGGCGTAATGGAGGATATGCCCGAAAATACACACATGAAGCTCGATTTTTTACAGTCGTGGGCTACGTTGTCAAAAATTTACGCGCCTGGTATTGATAACCAGTGGATGAATGATGGCTGCACTACCTATTTGCTGCTTAAGCCGGGTGTAAACCCAAGGGCTTTAGAAGCTAAGTTTATCCCCATTGTAAAAAAGGCCTATGATAAATTTAAAGGCTCGGGCGAAAGCGGCATTTATACGCTGCAGCCGGTAAGCAGCATTCACCTGTACTCCAACCTGATGTTTGAGTTGCAGCCCAATGGCGATGGTAATTCTGTTTACCTGCTGTTGGGTATAGCCATATTTGTAATTATTATAGCTTGGATAAATTATATTAACCTGGCTACCGCCAAGGGGATAGGCCGGGCCAAAGAGGTTGGGGTGCGTAAAACATTAGGATCGGCAAAGCAACAGCTTATAGTACAGTTTATGCTGGAGGCCGGGTTGCTTAACCTGCTGGCGCTGCTGCTGGCGGTTATATTGATTATTGTTTTTTTGCCCGTTTTTGCCAATATATCGGGCCTGCATGTCAGCTTTAGTTTGTTTTTAAACCCGGTATTCTGGATAACCGTAGCGGGGATATTGCTGGTAGGGTCGTTCTTTTCGGGCTTTTACCCGGCTATGGTGCTATCATCTTTTAAGCCTGTGGAGGTAATGAAGGGTAAACTATCGGCATCGCCGCGGGGCATAATTTTGCGCAAGGGGATGGTGGTTTTCCAGTTTGCAGCATCAATTTTCCTGCTGATTGGCTCGCTAACGGTATTCAGGCAAATTCAATATATGCAAAACCAAAGCCTGGGTATCAATATTGATCAAACCATTGTGGTTAAGCCGCCGATAGCCAAAATAGATTCGTTTTACCGCAATATGAAGGCGTTTAAAAACAACATCCTTACTAACCCGGCTATTAAGGGGATGACAGTATCGACCACGGTGCCGGGCGAGCCGGTGTCATGGAACGCGGGCGGCATTAAGCCCCACGGTGCCGATCAGTCGCAAGGCAAACAATACCGTGTTATTGGGGGCGACCAGGAATACCTGACTTTTTACGATATGAAGCTGCTTGCGGGCCGCAGGTTTTCGCCCCAGTTTACTACCGATACGGCTTCGGTAGTGTTTAACGAAAAGGCCATTCACCAAATGGGTTTTGATAAGCCCGAACAGGCCATAGGTAAGCAAATTGATTTTTGGGGCAAAACCTATACTATTGTTGGTGTTGTTGAAAATTTTCATCAGCAATCATTACGGGATGATTACGACGCTTTGATTTTTAGATGTATCCCGGATTTGCGCAACCAGGTATCAATTAAAATAAGCACAGCCAACATACAGCAAACATTGGCTGGGTTGAAAACAGACTGGAAAACATATTTCCCCAATGATCAGTTTGATTATTTTTTCCTTGACGAACATTTTAACAAGCAATACCAGGCCGATAAGCGTTTTGGCCAGGTGTTTGGCATATTTACATTCATAGCCATATTTGTTGCCTGCCTTGGGTTATTTGGCCTGGTATCATACACCATTGTACAGCGTACCAAAGAGATTGGCATCCGGAAGGTACTTGGCGCCACCGTTAGTAATATTTTACAGTTGCTTTATAAAGATTTCGCTGTGTTGGTAGTTGTTGCTTTTGTTGTATCGGCACCGCTGGCCTGGTATACCATTAACAAATGGCTGCAAACCTACTCGTTCCGGCTCAGTATCAATTGGTTGTTGTTTGTTATACCATTTTTAGCGGTATTCATCATCGCCTTTGTTACGGTATCGCTACTAACTGTAAAAGCCGCATTGATGAACCCGGTTAAGAGTTTGAAAACAGAGTAGTTTGTGTAAGGTTGCAAATTAAGCAAATTGGCTATGGATGGTTTGCAGCGGCTATATTACAGAGCCGCTTGTCCCGAATATGGCAGGAGGGATACCGGACGGACGGACACCTTGCAGCGTAGCAATAGGGATGGAAATGGATACCGGCCAATGTGGCTAAGGCCTGTGCAGTATGAATGTACAGCCCGGGCCGCAGGCATTGCCATTTTTAGTATCAAGTATCAAGTAGTAAGTAGTAAGTAGTAAGTAGTAAGTAGTAAGTTTTTTATTGACATTAGCCGGGCCTTTGTGTTTAATAAGAGAAAAAAAGCGTGGGCATGTGCGGATCCCCTCTTGAGAGGGGCGGAGGGGTGTGTTATACGCGCGCAATGAAACGCTGGCAAACACACCCCTGCCACGGCTCAATCTATCGCGCCCCCTCTCGAGAGGGAAATAAAAAAATCTTACTACTTGATACTTACTACTTGATACTTGCTACTGATACTATGAACCACAAAGCCCCGGCTAATGCCAGGGCTTTGTTAGTTTAAATTAATGTTGGGAAAGGGAAATTAGAATTTACCTAATTCCCCCGTTATCTGTATTCTTACACCGTTGGAATGTCTCCGAACGAACGACTATGCCTATAGTTTATAACTACAGTAATATTAGCTTTTTAGAGCAACCCAAACCTAACTATAGCATCTGGCTTTTATTTAAGGACCCCTGCAATAAGGATTGAAAATGGATACTAGCCAATGTAGCTAAGGCCTGTGCAGTATGAATGTACGGCCCGGGCCGCAGGCATTGTGCAACAAAGTCGAAAGGATTTGCAACGTAAGCTAAAGCTTTTTGCTGCTGTAGGCTTTTAATTTGTAAAGTTCATTTCAGCCTGCCGGGGTTCCCTAATGCCCGTTGGTGCAGGGTGTTATCTATCTACCTTATAAATATCAACATGAAAAACGTAAGTTATTTTTTATCTGTTTGCCTTGTGGCTTGTGCCCTGGTGTTTTGGTGTGGCTGTAAAAAAACCACTAATGGCCCGCCGCCGCCAACTACCGGCACTTTTAGTTTCGCGTATGCCGAGTATACCGGTATAGGTAATGCTGGTAACCATTATTATCCGCGGCCGGTATCCATCCGTTTTAACGGGGATAGCAGCATGTCTGTTTTTTCGTTTATTGTATTAAACGGCCAGTATTCAACAGTAAAGGGTAAAGTAAGCCATGTGGCTGTTAATGCGCAGGGGCAAACCGAGGTAACGGTTGTTTATGATTTCCCTGCCAAAGAGCAGCAGTTTAACGGTCCGCAAACGTATTTCATCTCGGCAGATAAGGCTACGATGACGGGCGGGGCGTTTCCGTTATACGAAATTGTGGGCAGTTTAAAATTGTTTCCGGCTAAGGCGCCCGGCATAGCAGGCAACTGGAATACGCCTAACGGGTACTACCCCGATGTTGCGGGCATGTCTTTTGGCGCCGATAGTACCACTACTTACCAGTACAATGGCAAAACGCTTACCTACGGTGGCGATCCGACTAAGGCAATCCATATTAAATATAGCCAGAATGGCGGGCGCGTAAATTTCTCTGGTGTAAATGTTTCGCAGAACGACCTTCTTCTTCAATATTATGGGGTGCTTACCGCCGATGGCAACAACATGTACCTGGATAGTTATCAGTTTAGCGATGCCCGCCTGCCATCTATTTATGGCGGCAGCCAGGTATACGGCACCATAGGCGTTACGCCAAGCATGAAAAGGCAGTAGCATTGGTTAAAAAATGGTGTGCTGAAAAGGGCGTTGTCATGCTGAGTGGTAAAATTTCGCGAAATTCTGAAGGAGGAATGACATCATAAAAAGGGATGTCAGGGTGAGCCCGTCGAACCATAGCGGACAAAGGCCTCTCCACGCGGCCCTTCGACAGGCTCAGGGTGACAGGCCCACACACCTCGAAAATAGAACATGTCATGGTGAGCCCGTCGAACCATAGCGGGCAAAGGCCTCGCCACGCGGCCCTTCGACAGGCTCAGGGTGACAGGCCAGCGCACCTCAAAAATAAAACACGTCATGGGTAGGGGCGAAGTAACCGAGGACTATGCAAGTTGGCTCTGCACAGTTCGCGGTTACCGGCTGCGCCCGCAATAATGTGTTTTTAAACCACAAAGCCCCGGCTAATGCCAGGGCTTTGTAAGTATAAATTAATGTTGGGAAAAGGGAAATTAGAATTTACCTAATTCCTGAACAAGGTCTATCAGTTTGTTTGAGTAACCCCACTCGTTATCGTACCATGATACCACTTTAACAAAGTTATCATTAAGGCCGATACCTGCTTTTGCATCAAAAATTGATGTACGTGCATCGCCTTTAAAGTCTTCAGATACTACTTCGTCTTCGGTGTAGCCTAAAATGCCTTTTAATTCGCCTTCAGATGCTGCTTTCATAGCTGCTTTGATGGCTTCGTATGAAGCACCTTTTTTCAAACGTACGGTTAAATCAACAACAGATACGTCGGCAACTGGTACGCGTAATGACATACCGGTTAATTTACCTTTTAATTGAGGTAACACCAAACCAACTGCTTTAGCAGCGCCGGTTGATGAAGGGATGATGTTTTGGTAAGCACCACGGCCACCTCTCCAGTCTTTAGCACTTGGGCCATCAACTGTTTTTTGAGTAGCTGTAACAGCGTGTACAGTGGTCATTAAGCCTTCTTCGATACCAAAGTTATCATCCAATACTTTAGCAATAGGTGCTAAACAGTTGGTAGTACATGAAGCGTTTGAAACGATGTTTTGATCGGCTTTCAATTGTTTATGGTTAACACCCATTACAAAGGTAGGGGTATCATCTTTTGCGGGTGCGCTCATTACTACTTTTTTAGCACCTGCATCAATATGTT
>Ga0307515_10006106_pt1 | contig 24225 bp, 20 predicted proteins | sample 17_EM_MG_FD_194513 | JGI IMG/M metagenome (GOLD analysis project Ga0307515, IMG submission 194513) | Populus trichocarpa ectomycorrhiza microbial communities from riparian zone in the Pacific Northwest, United States - 17_EM | ecosystem: Host-associated > Plants > Roots > Unclassified | place... | reverse complement strand
TATTTACTTAATTTCTAATAATTAATTATTGCTGTTAATGACTTAACGACCTATATGCTCGTCTAAACCTTCGCGAATTGCCTGTAAAAACCTTAAAAACTCAACCAACGATAACACACTCGACGAGCCAAACTCCTTAGAGGTTACCTACCAGTCTTCCTTACCTTCCCCTACACCTTTAAGTGACACGCCGGCGTTACAGTCTCTATCCTCTATAATAGCGCCTCTCTCCGCGGCTTAACGTAAGACTTTAGCCGCTAAAAAAGCTAAGGAATGGCTTTAATAACTACATAAGGAGGACCTAAGGATTAGAAGAGCTTAGGTAAAGGAGGTTAAGGACTAGGCAACCGACTAAAAAATAAGACTCCTTTAGGAACAGAAGGACCGTACCAAAATACTACGCGTCCGAAAAGAACAGAAAGATTAGGCGACTAAACTCCATATATTAAGCCTCGCTACGGTAACAGCGAAATTAGCTACGGCAGTATTATCCTTAACCCTAATTAATAAACTAGGTAAGTTGCTCCCCTCTATAGCCAATATCCTAAATACCTTCCTCCCTAGCATCCTAAATAAAGAGATACTTAAGGTATTTTGGGGCACTTTTTTACCTAATAACCTCTCTTGCCTCCGGATACACTAGCTCTAGTCTAAGCCTTAGAATAATATCCTTATTATTAACAGCGTCCTTTCTATAAGACCGAAAGAAGGGACGATAAAGGACTACCTATTAGTTAAAGTGTGGGTAGAGGGCTTCCTTAACTATATAATAATTTTAATTGTTATATATAAGAATCTTTTAGTAGATCTTATTCCCTAAATACTTACCTTCTATAATTAAGTTATCTAGCTATCTACTACCTACTAAATTACTCCCTTAATAACTATGGCCTTAGAGCACCACTCTATAGTTATTTAAAAAAACTAGTTAGAGCTAGCCAACTAGAAGATCTCTAATAACTTCCTAGATATTTATTGCAATCCCAGTACTTATAAATCTGTATCTATCTTAAAACGCGCATAAGCAAGTACCGATATCTTAAGGACCTATTATAGCTTTAATAGAGGGAAGTATAACCTAGGTAAGGATTGTAAGTTCCTATATACCTATAGCAAGTACGGTGGCCTGTATACTGCGAGGAATTACAAGTAGTAATTACTAGAGGAAAGTATTAAGAAGAAAAAGAAAAAGGAGGAAGAGGATTTTATAGAGCTATACCTACACTCTACTAAAACTGTGTTTTACCCTTATAGTATAGGTAAGCCAAATATAATACTATTATTTCCAGTTTTCCTACCCTCCTCTCCTCTACAGGACTCTCCCTCCCCCTTAATTATTTAAGTATAGGGGCGTTATCTATCCCTATACCCTAGCAACCTCTAACGCAATATTATCGGTATCCTAAAGTTTAAATGCTAGATTAGGGTAGACCTAGAAATTAAGCTCCTCTCCTAAAAGAACTAAGCCTTAATAGCCGTAAATATAGTCCTAATCTTAGAGAAGATTAGTGCTAATCTAGATATAGGCAGGATTGTAATAGCAACGTCTCCCATTATATCCTTGCCGCTAGGTTTAGTACCTAAAGCGGATAGGGGATAGCGCTATATTTATAACTTATCCTTACTATCTAGCCAATCTATTAACGACTTAATTCCTATAGCATTCGCCACACTATAATATTTAATAGTTAATTAGGTTCTCCAACACATTATATATACAGGCCGTGGTTATATAATTATTAAGAGGGACATTAAGGACGCCTTTCGGAATATCCCACTTTCTATTAAAGCTTAACGCCTTATGGGGTTCTCCTAGAAGGGTGTAATATATTTTAAACGTTGCCTCTTATTTAGCCTTTAAACTATACCCTTTTTATTTAATCTTTTTACGGAGGGATTTTACTAGATACTTATCTAATATATCCCAAACGCCGCCTTAGAGCACTATCTAGATAACTTTATCTTTATACTCTCTAACGCTTCTATTCTCCCTTAATTGCTTAGTATATATAACTAATTAAGCAATAAATTAGGTATCCTATAAAACAAATTAAAGAATATTAAAGGAACCACGGCTAAAGTCCTAGGTTATATTATAAATACTCTAAAGTCTAAGCTGCGTCTTTCTCCTTTAAAACAAGCCACTATAATTAAGGAGATTAATAAAGCTTTAAGTGGTAGATCCCTAACGCTAGTTTAGAGTTAAAAACTAGCTAGTAGACTTACTTAGAGCGCCTAGGTAATTAGGCTTAGGCGTTTATATAACCGCTCTATCTAGGAGTTTATCTCCACTTTTATAAAGGTAGGTAGTTATCCTTACTAACGGCTAACAGCTAAACTTCGCTAAGACTTGTTATAGTAGAGGGATACTCTTACCCTTTTAAATAGTATCCTCTTCTTTAATAATACGGATTAAAAATAATTCTATCTCTTCTTAGACGCATTTAGGATTCTTAGTTATAGGGCCTTCTTTTTCCTTAAGGACTCTTAAGGGACAATATAGCTGCCCTATTTAGTATCTCTACCCCAAAATAATTCTTTAAGCTGCTACCCTAATGCAAAACACCGCCTTGCCCTAATTAATAAGTAAAAGGTCTAAGTAATTACAACCTCGTTTTAGCTCTAGGTAATATAGTAGGAGTATAGCTTAGTCTGTATCTATATAGATAATATAGTAGCACTCTTAGAATTCTAAAATACGGTAGTAAAAGAACTGGGTAATTACCCGCTCTGTAAGATCCTTTAACTAGCCGCAGCCTATAATATTACGCTCTATATGAAGTAGGTTTCCTCTATAGAAAATAGGCTAGCTAATGCTCTATCTCGTTTTAATTGCGATAGGGTATTATTACTATACCCGCATTAGGATACTTCTAATTTACCGTTACTATACGCTTCTTTATTATATTAAATCTAACGCTAAAATAGGAGACCTAGTCCCTCTTAAAAACCCCCTACCTAATTTCTAAATAAAGGTAAAAGCCCCCTTAAAATACTTCGGCTAACTATTATAGCACGGCCTCTCCGATAGAATGAGAGATTTATACTATCCCGTAATTAAAAGTTAGGAGGGCTACTATAACCTTTATGGAGCGGTAAAGTACCTAGCGCCCCTCTACTACCTAGGAGAATAGATTACCTAATAGATCTTCGGTAATACTAATCTAGGAATAAGCCGTATTAAGCCTATTATAGTTAGAGCCTATATTTCCGCAATTTAATCCCACTATATTAACGCTAATTATAATACCTCCATCTTTAATAATCCTATTATTAAGAGGATCCTAGACGGTATAATATCTATAAACCCCTCTACTACAGCTAAAAAATTGCCAATTACTAAAGATATTTTTACCTAATTGGTTACCCTAAATGCCCAATCCATTAAAAATCTTAACTTTAACGCCACTATTACCACGGCCTTTACGGGATTCCTTTATCTAGGCGAGATTACCTACACTAAGGCTTAGAAAGATAGCCACGCCTTCTTTACTATAAAATATACTAAAAACGATATAACGCTAGCAGAGGACTATATAATATTATATCTAAAGCGTAGTAAAACAGACGTCAATTACTAAGGAGTCTTAATTATAATTGCCGCTTTAGGGCAACCTAAATGCGTAGTTTAAGCTATAAAATACTTATTTAAAAACAACCCCCAACCTAAAAATACTCCCCTCTTTTACTTTAAGAGATCGGCCTTTATAAGCTACGCGGTTAGGAATAAGCTAAAGTATAAAGTTGCCGCTCTCGGCCTCTACTCTAAGCTCTATAACAGACACTTATTTTAAAAAGGTGCTACTTAATACGCTTAAGATAACAGTTTTATAGACGGCCAAATATAGTAACTAGGCTGGTGGTCCTTATAAGCGTTCTAGCTTTACTATTTATTATCCCTAAAAGACCTATTCCGGCTAAGTGTAAACTTCTAATATAGAACGCTAATACCGTTCTTATTATTACTCGCCCTAGATATAATAGGCAAAGGTATTTAGGCACAACAGCATGCAGGAGTGCCTATTTTAGCACGCTAATATATTAACTTAAATCTCTCCTTCCCCCCCCCTTTTTATTTTTATTTTTATTTTTTCTTTCCCCTACTCTACCTTATGTAGTACAGGCGCTACGCTTCTAGGTCTATAGGCATTACGTTTAGTTAAGGCAAGGTAATCCCCTATAAATAGCCTTATAAATATACCTATTCTTAATTAATGCCTTTAAGCCCATACCCACTAATTAGATTAATTCTTAATTCTCTTTTCCGCAAGCGTATAAATAATAGATGGATATATCTATATAGCCAAGCGAGCACTACAGCAGCACCCCTGTATCTTAGTAATACTAACATCATCAATATTTACAAAATTAAGCCTTACTTACTTGCTTTCCCTCCTACCCACACCTTTTTCTTTAGTTGTATATTTTGGGCTTTATAAATAGATACTGCAGTAATATACTTACGCACGGGTCTATAGGCATTACGTTTAGTTAAGGCAGGGCAATCCCCTGCAAATGGCCTTGCAAATATACCCATTCTTAATTAATGCCTTTAAGCCTGTACCCACCAATCAGATTAATTCTTAATCCTCTTCTCCGCAAGCGTATAAATAATAGATTGCCAGCCATGCCCGAATTAAAAATTGCCCGCCAATACAAACAGGGAAGTCAGCAGTTAGACTGTGGGGTTTAGAGTAAGACCCGTTTGCTAGAAGTGAAGTACTTGAAAGAAGCAAAAGGAAGCTGCGGTATAACGCTGGCTAGTTTGCCAGTTGACTGAAACGAGTTTGACACCTTTGACAGCAACGTCGAGCGGTGGTGTGGTTATTTTCTGGACGCTGTCTCCTCCATCATGGGCAATGAGATTCATTGAGAACAACTGCGGAAAAATATTAAAAATAGAAGTTTAGAGTCAGAAGCTCACATCGTCGGATGTGGGCTCATCCACTGACATATGCAGCCCGTCTCTCATGTTATCGTCTGGCTTGCCTACAATTATCAAAGCAAGAGACTCGGCGCCACCATGCCATCGTCAAGCTGCTAAGCTACGAAGCTTAAGCTTTTACTGGATTCCATTTTTGCAGTGAAGCTTTCAGCCTGATCTGCGAAGAAGAGGAGTCCTGCCAAGGCAAGAACCCGGCTTTTCCGGACCGTTCGCATTGTGTGACATGACCGAGTTTAGCATGGTCGCTCCGGAGATTCCCGTTGTCATCAAGCAGAATAGCGGGGAAAACTTAGCGAATAACTTTAGCGCATCTCATTAAACCGAAAGAGGTAGCGCACTGCTTTGGCGACGCTAACAGATCAGTGGCGATAGCCTCTAAAACTTTCACAGCCAAACTCCCCTTAACACCTGCGAAGCCTCAAGCCGGATTTTGTATCCTGCACGAAGACTGGCCCTCGCAAAATTCGAGCTGGGTTGATTGGCATCGCTACCTTCTCCAGTCTCACAGCAAGTCTCTACCTTAAAGGACAATCTAGAGATGGTTATATTTACCAAGGTCTGGAACATCCTTTTCCACACTGCTGCCACGGAACTCCAAATGGAAATCAATTGGTTGACCGCACTTTTATAAGACGTACAACTCGCCAGTCCTTAGCGCCATTGCTTGAAGCGGTTTATGGACTTTTAATCAACAAAGGAGTTGTTCGGGGGGTGCTTCCTGAAGCTTATAGTCCCCGTTACCTTGGATCATTTGATGTTCCATATCACCCAGCTAGACGTCAAGACGTTATTGACGTTGTGCAGCTTCATCTGTCAATTACGGCTAGCATTTTGCGGGGCCAAATGTAAGGCTCGTCTTGGCGCGGGGATGTTCAGTTCTCCCGAACAACGCAAGACTATTCTTTTTCAACAATTCATCTGAACGTTTCCCCATGGTCATCCTTTACAGGGTCATCCAATGGACACGATAAAGGGAGTATCCTGTTATTGAAATCAAAAAATTTGTTTTACCTTTACTCCACAGCTCTGCCATGGCCGAGCTCAATATTATCCTCATTGGCACTTGCGACACGAAACTCTCCGAACTACTTTATCTTCGTTCTCAAATACTCCAGCACCCTGGGACGAATGTGGCTTTCATCGACGTTGGACGAAATCCTGTGCAAAATTCTGGCATCTCAGTAACTCAACATGATCTCATTCATAAATATGGCTCGGTGTTGCCGTCAAATGCCCGTGAACTCTCAGAGCTCCCCCGTGGAGAGTTGATTAAGCATATGTCCGCCTGTGCAACTGCATGTGTAGAAGAGTTATTTGCGTCAGGGAGCTATCATGCCATTATTTCTGCGGGCGGAAGTGGTGGTACGGCGCTCGCGAGTGCGGCAATGCGTGATGCACTACCAATTGGCTTTCCTAAGCTTATTGTTTCAACCGTAGCTAGTGGGGATACTGGACCTGTAGTCGGGGAAACAGACATCACAATGATGTACTCTGTTGTCGACGTGGCAGGGCTGAACTCTCTACTCCGCCAAATCCTCTCAAACGCTGCTGGCGCCATAGTTGGAATGGCAAGAATCTACTTGACCGAGCATCAACAGAACGAGAGTGGAGCTATCCAGCAGCTGGGGCAGCAAAAGAAACGAGTAGGTATAACCATGTTCGGCGTCACTACCCCCTGTGTCGACGCTATCCGGTCCCACCTTGAATCCAACTACAACATTGAAGCATATGTTTTCCACGCAACTGGTCACGGCGGCCGCGCTATGGAGCGTCTTATCGCCTCCGGGCGCCTGGACGCTGTTCTCGACCTCACCACTACCGAGATTTGCGACTATCTTATGGGCGGCAACATGTCTGCTGGACCATCGAGGCTGGAGGCTGCGGCAAAGGCTGGGATCCCTAACATTATCAGTCTTGGCGCAACGGATATGGTGAACTTTGGCCCGAAGGCAACGGTGCCGGAGAAGTATGCTGAGAGGCTGCTATTCGAGCATAATCCAGCTGTTACGCTTATGCGTACATCATCTTCTGAGTGCGCTTCCATTGGTCAATTCATTGTCGACAAACTTCTTACCTTCGCCGCTAAGAAAGAGAATGTGCAAGTTTGGATGCCTGAGGGCGGAGTTAGCATGATATCAACACCCGGCGGTCCATTCGCGGATGCTGAGGCGGACAAATCATTGTTTGAGGCTATCAAAAAGGGGTTACAGGAAAGTGGAATCAGAGTGATCAGTGATGAGAGGGCAGTTAACGAGGAAGGATTTGCAATTGATATTGCGGAAGCATTAGTAAACGTCATGGGGTTGAGGAAAAATCTGGGATGATATCTAATCAGTGGCAACGGAAAGTTTAGAACGGATAAAATTGATATTAAAGAGCAGTGGTAAGAGGACAAAAGAACTACGTAGGTCGAGTATGGGAATGGTCATGATACGGATACATTGATGGTAATGATATATCTCCGAAGATACGAGGGTGCGGATCGTTTAACAAGCTTCGTCACCGAGATACAAGTGAGGTCAAGATATTACCAGTAGAGCAGCTGACGGTGGAACGCCCAAAATTCGGATTTCCTTATAGGTACACCAGGCGCTCCAGCGCGAAATCCTAAATCAAACCCGATCCATGAATGAAGAATTTGAAGCCATTGATGCCAGAATATCTACTCGTCATCATCTTCTTCCTCTTCGGCCTCAAGTGTAGTCATAGCGATTCGATCCAAATCCCGTTGTCCACTTTGCGTGATCCTTCGTCCACCCTTATCCTCATCCTGCTCGAGCACGCCGATCTTCTCAAGCGCTTGCATGACCTTGCGATCAACGCTGCCGGAGGCGTCGACGTGGTGAGAGGGGCGGGAGCCGCGATTCTTCGTTGATCTATGATTTCAAGTTAGAAGTGCGAAAGTGGTCGAGTGTTGGCGCATCATTACCCGTGAACTTTCCGTAGGCGGCCAACACCAACAGTCTTGCGCATGTAGATGTGACGAGCGACGGAGGCGGCACGGATGTAGAACCTAGATTCAGATATATTAGTATTGGTGCTTCGAATATAATTTTTAATGCAACGATTGCGCCGAAATCGGAATCGTGGGTATGTTGCAATCGTAATGCGGTTGCTCTGCCAATATTTCTGAGTTAACACGCACAAGTTAGGGCGCCTCACCAATCAATATCCTGCGGCGGAAGCTCCTTGGAGTCTGCAAGTTTTTAATCAGTATTTCGATCGCGACATATATTTGCCAGAATACAACTTACGTGAAGTCTTGACAGTATCAACCCAGCCTGTAGATAGTAGTACGCAATGGTCAGCGAGCTGAGCGTGCAATTATCCCCCAGTTACGGGATTCAGGCTGGCACTCAAGCTGGTGTTAACGAACCTGGACTGCAAGATTAAAGTGTTAGTATATTGTCACGATTGCCGCATAAGTAAAGAATCTTAGGACAAAGTAGAAGACATACATTGGCAGTTTGCCCTGTCGCTTCAAGAAAGCGGCATAGGCTGAGATGAACTTGTTAGCCTATAAGGATATTTAGCACTACTTCTTCAAAAACTTTTGGAGCACTTCGAGAGCAGTTTGAGCCTACCTCAACATCGCGAACGCTAACACCAGGCATAATTGCGGTTATTGGTGGATTCTGGTTCGAAAGGGAAAGTGGAGTGGTCGATGTTGAGCGTCGTCGAAGTTCGAAATATTAAACTCAGTTTAGGATGAAGATTCGGTGTGTTCAAGATCTTCGCTTAACGGAATTGAGACGGGCCGGTGCCAAGACTTCGTCACTCCCCTACGCCTCAATTTAAGCCTCAACTCCATCCAGTATTAAGCGTTTTATGCAAGTCCATGAAATGGCTCATATTATAGCTGTATCTGACTTGGACAAAGCAGTAGTGCCTGATTATGGGGTCTACCTTCCTAACAGATATGCTGCTGTAATTGATCAGCAGTTAGGGCAGTGTTGTACAAAGATCTTACGTCTATTAGGGCACCCCTCGCTTTCGTTCTGGGCAGTCTCACGCCGGGCAGGCTTATAAAGAATATGAGTTCTTTTCTTTTCCTTGATTCTTTTTCCTCCATTTAATTTTCTGTACTCTTGCAATGGAGTTCGGGCTTGTAGAAGCTGTCCCTTCTGATGTTGACGCCATGGCGGACATATTGCAATTAGGAAAGGCAGAAGATTCATTGTGGAAGCCCGTGATGCGAAACATCACCTATGAGAATTTGCATACTGCACTCGTTGGATATTTTAGACCGCAATTTGACCAAGCTGGCAGCAAGACCTTCAAGATTTCGGAGGTTGCTACTGGGTATGTTTCACAAATAAACCATGGTAATTGGAGGTTCATATAGTTTAGACTAACGTTTATGAATAGACGAATCATTGGATGGAGGAGTGGCCAAATCCTCAAACAGCAGAGCAGAAAGAGCAGGTGGGGCAAAAGAGGGCACCTCCAGCTATAGAAGGTGTCGATCCATACCTCGCCAATCACTTCTTCGGTCGCATGCTTCCAGCATCGAAGGAATTCGGATATAAGTCTGAAGAACACTTCCGTATGTGGTGAAGAGTTTTTTGTTTATATTTCTGGAACCTTGCGTAATAAATTGTACGCTAACCGTCGAAGACAAGAGAGGAACCTTTGTTCGCCCCGATTTCAAAAACGCGGCTCCGGTACCTGGCTCACACGTCATTGCAACCAAATAGCAGACGATTGCTGTGCGGCGACTTTCGCAGAAGTGAGACCGGCTTCGTTACACATGTTCCAGACTCTCGGATTCACATTATTAGGACTATTGGAGCTGAATATGGCCGATTATGGACAACCGAGTGAAGTCTATCCTACTTTAAGGCGAGATCGGCAGCTGAAGAAGGAATATATCGATTTGATTGTGCGAGATATATCAACTGCACGGGATAGGAACTGACCTCCTTGCTCATTCTCAGTGCAGTAACGCCATATGTAGACTCCATTGTAAAAACCAGTATCCTCTCGTCGTAGCGTTCTAGCAAGATTATGGGTAGTCCTTCAATAGCAGCGGTTGCTTGTCAACCCGCCAGCGACCCTTGTCTTCTGACTTAAACCCGAAGAAAGTATTGCTTGAATTTTTTCAATGAGAAGTGATATACGTTAAACTAATGAGCCGCTATTGAAAATGGACTCTACGCTACTGGATCATCCTTAATATTCAGCTAAATTACCGCTGACCAATATTCGTAAATTAACAATTGAGTGAAATGAACCCAACTTAAACCCAACTACAAATGGACTAATTAGTTGGTACCGCTATAAAGAATGAAGAACCACAGCTCCGTTTAATAGCACTACCCCAAACACGAGAAGAAGATTTGATATCGGAATCATTAGCACAACAATACCTTTATGGTCCCAAACTTAGACCAACAATGCATATCGCTGATCTTATGTATCACTCTGACATAGAAAAGGATACTATCCCTTAACCCGTTGAAATTGGTCCTCATATTATCGATAAGAGCCCACCAATCAGATTGGCTGAATTTAATGCCCGTGTAGTCTTGATTCCGGTGTTCGCGCACAGACCACCTCCTGATACTACGTGAGAAGACTGATCACTCGGGTATCAAACCAAAAGGAAGTACAACTACCATCTAGTCTTTAGAGTCGATAGTCTATACGTTAGCCTAGATTCGAAAGCGCCATCTAGACGCAGAATTTGTTGCAGAGACCTTCGAATTCCCAAGGGATAAATTTGACCCGTTGATTTTCCCTAAACATAAAACTATCCGAAATCAACCCATCGGCGCACAAACGGTCCAATCCATGCCGTGAAACCTCGATTGTACTCAACCCTTCGAAGTACCCACGAAGCATTTCTCTATCATCCTCCACACCCTCTCAAACCCTCCCAGCAATAACCCCAAACCCACTGCCAGCAATCCTCACACCCAGGCCATCACATGCTTCCAAAACCCATACCTCACCTCCTCCCACCCCTCCTTTCCACACCCTCGCCCAACCGCCCAACCGCCCAACCGTATCCCCCACAAACCCCAACGAACGCCCTCCTCCACACTGCAGGCCCCTCGAACCACCAGTTCCCATCCTCGCCGCCAAGCACGCGATCCCCCACCCCGAGCGTGCCACGGATCCGTCACCCGCACGTGCGGCGCAGCACGCAAAAAGCTGCAAGCATGCAGGCCGGCATCGCAGCGCTCGTAACCGGTCGGACCCCGCAGCACGCGGTGCAGTAGTGCAGCGCGACGTAACACTCTGCGGCAGCCGTTACACGGCGGCGGCATTACGGCGCCCTGCATTGCGCGCGCGTCACCCGGGCGTGCCATGGTGGGCCGCAGGCGCGCAGAAAAAAAATTTCTTCCCGCGCTACGTGGACGAACGCGCGGGGGGCCGGGCAGCATGGCGTGCTGAGAGGGGAAGGTACATGAGGAGGGGCAGGCCGAAGGGCGAATGAGCTCAGTGTGCTGGTTGCTGCATGGGTGGTGAGAGCGCGCACACAGAGAGAGAGTTTCACCATGTGTAGTGCTGCTAAGGCTGATGAGTAGGGCTGATGGATTGAAATGGCAGGTGGACGACCTAGCGCGGCATCGCGCCGAGAAACTGCTGTGCAACAGGAAGCAGGGCAAGGTAGGGCAAGGCAAGGCAAGGCAAGGTTAGGAAAGGCGAGGGAAACACGCGGCGGTGCACATGCGATTTCCGATATAACCAACTGCGCATCCCCACGGGTCACATCGAGATTTGAAACGCACGATCTGCCAACGCACAGGTAAGAAGTTCATGTGATTGTTTCAAGAAGAGGTAAGAAAGAATACGCCAATCTATTGGGTACGATTATTAAAAAAAATTGAGTAGTATTACGTAGTCATAATCGCGGCCGTTATACCCACAAATCGGGCTAACCAGTAGCCAACACCAATAATCCTGTGATTCCCACACCTTGATGTCCAACGCCAAGCCTTTTTAGTTTTTATCCTTCTAGGCGGTGCGAAAAGTCTAGGTAAAGACTGTTGTACAGTGTCCCACGTAGAAAAGCTGTAAAAAAGAAAGGGAAGGAAAACCCAGTGTATAATTGACTACAATGTTGGGGCTCGCTTCAGCCCAACGCAGTATCTCACAAAAAGTGCGTCGACAAAATGCTCATGGCGTATTCCAGGCGGTCGCGCTCTCCGGAACTCATTAATGGCATCTTGAAGTTTGTACTCGAGGCGCTCGACGAGATAGCTCACTACAAAGAAGCCGGTGCGGTTAAAGCCATAGTGGCAGTGGACGCCTATCAGCTCATCCATTTTGCCCTGGAAACTTACCCTCGTCCTTGGGGAACGTTCCGGGACGGAAGAATACGCTATGGTCGAGGGTAAATTTAGTGCCTTAGAAGCTGCTTCTGGTGACAGTGGCGTGGAAAGTGAGGTCGATTGAGCAGCAGCAGCAGCAACTTCAGCCGAAGCAGCTGAGGGCTGTACACACAAATTATCAATGAGGGTGATGAATGCTCCGACTTCGTCGACTGTCGGAGGCAGCTTTGAGACAGTGGGAAATTTGTGGTAGGCAACGCCTCCTGCTTCTAGCCCTGCGGGATCATATACAGGGCTTTTGTGGCTGATATCAACCACGACCTTTATTTTCCCTTTCCATTCGTTGACAAAGACTTTCGGGCAATGCTGCTCATCAACTTCCCTTAGAGTCTTCATCGCCCGGAAGACACCCGCGATGGGCTCCGAGACCGATTTCACTGCTTTCCATTTCGCTAGGTTCTTGACATCCCATTTGCCCTCAGTGGTAAGGTACTGCAGCTGCCACCCAAGGGAAAGTCGGGCATCAATGTGAGTGGCGATAAATGCACCAATTAAACCGGCAAGAGTTCGGGATGTGCTCGGAGCGTATAACAGAGCATGGGAGGCTGGGTGAGGGAGTATGGTAGTCTTTAGTACCAATCGGCGCGGAAGAGGCTCAGGGATATGAGCAGTGGACACAGGACTGATAGTGGTGGCAGTTATGGCTAGATCGAGATCATTGAATTCAGACGCCCTAGCAGTGAGTGACGTGGACGAGGACGAATTAGAGGAAGGTGCCTTGGGTGTTTCCGAAGCCTCTACAGCAGAATCCGTCTTTTTGTTGATAAGGTTTGGTTGTATAATGTTTGAGTCAACAGGTGCAGCAGAGTCTAGGATAGTTTTTGATTTTTCCAGATTCTCGGAAACATCTTTGCCTAGAAATGCCGCAATCTTCCGCATTTCACCAGGGGGAGTAACATGGTCTGCCTCACCTGCAGACAAGAACACTGGCACGTCCAAGCCAGCCCAAACCTCTTTTCCGGGAAGTCCGCCCTGAGGAGTCCCTTTCGGGTAGTCCGGAAGACAACCACGGGCCATCCTTCTCCACACAGGCGTCCTGCTCTGCTCATTAAAGCGAACCTGAAGCTTTTTCGTCTCTTGTTCTGCGCCCGGCCCAACAAATCTAGCAACACTTGCGCTTTCGGTTCCGCCCCGTCGGTCCCACCTCCGCCACAGATCGAATACCAGGCCTGGAATTGCTAAAAGCTTTTTGAATTTTGTTGCGTCTTCCAGACTTGGTGGTTCTGCACTAGGGCAGATAGCAATGAGTCCAAGCACATGATCCGAGAGGAGATATGCGTATGGTGACGAAGATGAAGCTAGCAATGCTGCCAATGAGCAGCCCATGCTGTGTCCGACTAGAATTACGCCTTGTCCTCTACTTTTGTCTCGATAAGCTTCAATGACAACGGCAAGGAGACGAACAAGGGAGTCAGTTGTATAAGCTTCCCAGGTTTTGGGAGCAAAAGCGGAAATACCGCAGCCTGGGAGATCGATACCTAGGCATGGTGCAAGGTTTACCAAGCTCACCAGGAGTGGGTGGAATTGAGCGACGGATCCGCCAAGACCGTGAACGAAAACCAGCAGCGGAACGGGAGTAGGCGTCGACGGGAGTTTTTCCCCTTGTGGGTGAGGCCGGTAGAAGGTGCGGATTTCCGGATACGTAAATTTAGTGGCCGGGACAGTGTATGATTTGATAGTGGAGTGCTTCTTAAGCAAGCCTGGGTCGGTGTTTATGGCATCTATATGGCAAGGGTTAGTGATATAAGGAGCAGAAGTACGTAACTTGATGGAAGTAAACAATAAGTGGAGACGGCGGAAATATGCAAGCAGATAACAGAGCGCAATATGCTGATGTTGTGATAAGGTCACATAAAACGAGCAGGGGAGGCGCAGATTACGCAAAACGAAGATATTCCTTACCGACGCTATTTGCGTCCGAGCCATCGCTGATTGAGCCATTGGGCGTTCTTATGCCCTTTTTCCGACGGGCGCGTTGGCTATAGCACCAGAGAGCAGGAATGAGGCCACAGAGCGCTGCCAGCTCGACCATGCCCACGAACGTCAACGGGTAAGACGTGCTTTTTTGGAAAAAGGCCTGCAAACGGTGGAAAGGAAGCAGAGAGGTCGTCTTTATAGCCGCCAGCAATATGGAAGAGGGTAAATCGGTGAGGGAGAGAGAAGGAGCGGTTTGTGAGGGTTCTGGCTCGGCAAGCACGGTGGTTCCCAGCAACAGAAGCAATGCCTGTGGCAGCCGGGAGATGGCAGCATGGCGCTGCGAATGAGGCTCCATCAAGACGGTTCGTGTCCAAAGCTCAGAATGTATACCGACGAGGACTGCGGGCGATGTCGAAACCGGGACTTTGAGAGAGGAAGCACACCCGATTCCTCGACCAATTGGGAGTTGACGAAACAGATCGTGCGCTCTCGTCTGGCAGGAATTCAACGGTACCTGAGACGGCCGCTACGGCTCCCGAGCGAAATGAGCGCAATAATTATAGCGACCGCTGGCGGAGGGAGAATTACCTTATATACGCCTCATCGTCGGGCAAGGAACGTGGCAGCCTCATTGTTGTGACGTATCCTACTTTGGGATCATGAATGACGGGGCTGCCAACAACCTAGGCTATCAGATATTACTGAGGGCTGGGTGGGGAGCAAGCTAACAGAACTGTAAGAAAACCCCCCAATACCAAAAATATCAAAGACGGAAATTTTATTGCTATTTATTAACGCATGAGAGCGAGTGAGAGCGTGCGAAGGTGTGCGAATGCTTGCGAGAGCGTTTTCCCAGCAGGTAGTGGCAGTCCCCAGCAAAGCAAGCAGTGGCAGTGGCTTTCGGCTGTCGACGCCGTTTTTCCTCCAAGGATGCCGTGTGGATACGCAATGCAGATACGCCCAAGGCTCTACCCGCTCACGACATCAGCCTGGCTTCTGACGAGCCTTTTCTGGCGTCGCTCTTCAACCTTGGCCGCCGAAGACAGGGCGCCGGCTTGCTTCGGTGCCTTCCTAGCGCCTTCTGACTCGTGCGCGTTCGGCACAGCAGCGAAGCTTTTCGAACGGGACGCGAACAGCGTGCGTGACATGGCGTGCACTCCTGAAAGTTTTTTGTTGGACCCCGCTTTCGCGCCTTCCCCCGCTGCTTCGCCCCCATAGCCCAGCGGGGGAACGCCCACAGATCAATCACTCCACCGGCCATACACCATGGGAAGTCCCCAAGCGCAGGAATAGTGGGGCTGCGTGTACCGTACACATGTCGCCCGATGAGAGGGAAGAATGGCACTGTCGATGCCCATGGCGCTTCGAGTCAAGCAATCAAGCATCCAAGCAACCAAGCAACCAAGCAACCTTGCCGCGGTGTCAAGGGGCCATTATCTATGATCGCTCCACACAATCTTCACCTTAACAGATTCACATCATCAACCCAACACAGCTATAAACCCTCAGCTCCTTTCGGACATTCTGCTCCTCGCCTGGCTCTACTTCATTTTACCCATTGACTTCCCTACTCCGAACTCACCATGGATCCATCCAATCTGGAAAAGCAGCAGAAGCTCCAAGAGCCGCGCTATCTAGACTTCCCTCACCTTCCCGATGGCACCATACGGGATGGAAAGCTCGCATTGAACAAGTACTCCTCCATAGTTACCAATGGCCATGACTTCCCGGGAGCCCAGGTATATTACGTCGCGGTTGCAATCTCCCAATTGTCTCAATTAATACCCACATTCATCACAGGCCATGCTCTACGCCGCCGGTGTGCCGGATAAGGTTGCCATGAAGACAAGCCCACAGGTTGGAGTTGCAAGCGTGTGGTGGGAGGGAAATCCATGCAAGTTCGTACAAAACATCATCCGTGCCCGACGCTCATTCTACTGGTAGCTGACAGCTCATATAGTATGCACTGTAAGTCGCCAAATCCAGTAACCTCTCGTCTCCAGCGAACTTATTCCCTCAAAAACCCCGCAAGCCTCTATGCGCTCTCTCGCCATGGCAATATCACTTTGAGTATTCTCCTAACAGGAGCGGTGAACTGTAGTGCTGGACCTCGGGAAACAAGTCAAGGAAGCCGTCCAGAAGCAGGGCATGCTAGCATGGCAATACAACACCATCGGTGTATCCGACGCCATAACAATGGGCGGTGAAGGTCAGAACTCCTGTTCCGAAACCCCTGCCAAGACTGTCTCGTTATCGGCCTAGGATGTGGTATCTGAACTTTTGAACTTACTGGAATGCTGATTCATGCTAGGAATGCGCTTCTCCCTACAGACTCGTGAGATCATCGCAGACAGCATAGAGACCGTGACATGCGCCCAGCACCACGACGCCTGCATTGCCATCCCAGGATGCGACAAGAACATGCCCGGTTGCATTATGGCCTTTGCGCGTCACAATCGCCCATCTATCATGATTTACGGAGGCACCATTCAGCCAGGATATAGCGAGACGCTACGGAAACCCATAAACATCACCTCATGTTACGAGGCACAAGGCGCGTACGCATACAACACGCTCATTAGCCCACATGATCCAAAGATCACTGCTGATGAGATCATGGACGACTTCGAGCAGCATGCTTGCCCCGGCGCTGGAGCTTGTGGTGGCATGTACACTGCAAATACGATGTCGACCTCTATCGAGGCTATGGGTCTAACTCTCCCAAACTCCTCTTGCACTCCGGCCACTTCGCCTGCCAAGATGCGCGAATGTGTGAAAGCTGCTGCGGCGATAAAGGTATGCATGGAGAAGAACATCCGCCCCAAAGATCTCCTGACGAGAGCCTCATTCGAAAATGCCCTAGTAATGATGATGATTCTCGGTGGTTCTACAAACGCTGTCCTTCATCTCTTGGCCATGGCCGGAAGCGCTGGTGTACCATTATCCCTCGACGATATCCAGCGCGTATCCAACAGGATTCCTTTCATCGCCAACCTCGCGCCGTCCGGCAAATACTTCGTAGCGGATCTCTATGAGATCGGCGGCATTCCGTCCGTCATGAAACTCCTCTGTGCAGCTAAGCTCATGGATGGTTCTATCATGACCGTCACCGGAAAAACTTTGGCCGAGAACATCGAACCCTTCCCGTCCCTCCCCCAAGGCCAAGAGATCATCCGCAGTTTAGACAAGCCAATAAAAGGGACCGGCCACATTGAGATCTTGCACGGCAATCTCGCACCCGCGGGCGCTGTCGCCAAAATCACCGGCAAGGAAGGCTTGAAGTTCGTCGGCAAGGCTCGCGTATTCAACAAGGAGCACGAGCTCAACGATGCCCTCTCAAAAGGCCAGATCCCGCGCAGCGAGGAATTGGTCTTGGTGGTGCGCTACGAGGGTCCCAAGGGCGGACCCGGGATGCCGGAGCAGCTGAAAGCCTCGGCGGCGCTCATGGGCGCCAAGCTCAACAACGTCGCGCTGATCACCGACGGCCGTTACTCGGGCGCCTCGCACGGCTTCATCGTCGGACACATCTGCCCCGAGGCCGCCGTCGGCGGACCGCTGGCCGTTGTCAAGGACGGCGACATCATCACCATCGACGCGCAGAACAACACCATCAGTATGAACGCCAGCGACGAGGACATCAAGAAGCGTCTCGAGGATTGGAAGCCGCCCAAGCCGAACGTCACCAGAGGCGTGCTGGCGAAGTACGCCAAGCTCGTCGGCGACGCGAGTCACGGCGCCATGACGGACTTGTTCTGATCACCAGCGTGCTAGGCTAGCCTTTGCAGAGCGAACGGCTGGACCACTAACGAAATGGATTTGGTAGGTGGGAAGGGGAGTCTGGCAAATTAGCGGGAGAATCAAATGTTGATAGTGATAGAGGGAGCGGTCTTACTGGCAGTAGATTGGTCTAAAACGACTACAATAGAAGGGGCTTTCTTTTACATGATGGTGAATCGGTCTCACTGATGGCGAAGCGATCTCACTCATGGTGAACTGGGTTTTTCATTACCCATACGAAAGCGGAACGGCCTTATTGATGATGGATGGATGGACTGTGCATTGGCTTTACTCATGGCAGATGGATGTGGCAGATGCACTGGGGGCCGGATTGCTGGCTGATGACATAGGCATGCATTAGACTGTATTTTACATCCAATCAATACATCGGTTAGATATTTGAGGTGAGTGGCTGATGTTAGCGTGATGCTAGGACCTAGGCTTTAGGATTGGATATGGGACTGTCAAGTCTCCAAGGAAGGGTTTGAGCAGATGCGTGTAATTTAGTAAGGGTTTTTTTTTATACAGCCTTTCGAAAATCGGCGCTACTGATTAGAGATGGCAAAGGTTTATGCGATTTTAAAACAATTACGAACACCTCACTACTAATATTTATCGTACTAGCGGAGCCCCTTAGTATATATCCATGGGTCGTCAACGGTAATATTTTTGGGCCGAGCGCGAATTGTCAATCCAATAGATCTAGGCTTGGCTTCTACCCTGTTCAAGAACCTGTTATTGCCTTATAGGTATTGTCTATCAGATATAGAGTAACATATTAGACTAGATTCTGCCTTTAATTCACTCCGTTTCAATCGAAGTAGATCACTATATGATGGTCCATTGGCGTCGGACTTTTCTACACATAATTTGTATCAAGCACTCATTCTAAGGCATGATCGGAAAACCTCTTAGGATTTTCATACCAAAAAAAGCCAGAATATCCTCCTTACTCGCTTCTAGGACTCGTCAAAACTGTACTGTAAAAATACCCCACACAGGCTACAGTTAGCTTCGGAAACCACTTTAGGATAGCCTAACTGCACTAAAAGGCTACTGAACAGCCTAGAGGATATTATACTCATATCAACAAACTTTCTTCGAAAGCCTGTCCTTGCTATTTTCAGAGATGTGACGACGTCACGGAGACTCTGTTCCCAGAACTCGCAGGTGTGATGAACACATGTTAAGAGGAAGCCTTTTTCTCGGCAAATGCCTTCCCAAGACTTATAATCTAGCTCTGTCAAAGACCCGAGTTCGATCAATAATTTAATCCGTTCTATAGCCAAGGCTATGCCCTCCGGCCCCCACCGCGTTCTATCAATGGAAGAAGTAAGGATTTCTCTTATGGCGAACCGACGCATGCCTTCTTTGGTAAAAATAGGAAGAATGATTGATGGGTCTATCGCATCTAGCAGGTGAGCTATGTGGCGATTTTGGCATCTCCCATCCGGTAGAAAGCAATTTCCAACCTCTTCAGCAAGCTGCCAAAGTGGGCTTGTTGTTGGTCGAGCAGTAAAGCGCACTCTGTCTCGAAGCAAAATGCCAATAGGAAACATTGGATTGCTATGGTAAAGTCCTAGGCGACCCCAAAGGCTGTCAGAGAAGAAGTCCCCAGCTATGTAGAGCGTAGACATAGCATGCACTGTTAAAGGATCTAGAGTATCGCAGTCGAATGTGAATAGATAATTCACCGCTCCGTGAACCAAAGCTTTAAATAAAGTAGCATCTACCCCACCGTTATCGAGTGTGGGATAGATGGGAAACTAGTAAAAAATACCTTCTATGTGCCGAAATATGAATTTTTTTGAACCTGAACCTGATGCAGGTTCTGATCTATGAGGTGTCGTGCTTAGCATAATAGTTGCAAGAGAGAGCCGGTCCGATGTTGCCCTAACGCCTGTTCATATGTCAGCTAGTCATTACAACTGATAACTTGTTTTCTGCGGAGTTTCTCCAAGACTTGAAAAAGAAGACATTTTCGAGTCCTCAAGGATCCCGAAGGTATCCATAGCTCACTAACCACCAACCGCTCGTTCAGTTAAAGCCTAAAGTATGACCTGACAGTAATTATATGCTACTACTTACTAACCCAGCTGCACTATAAAAGATGAACAAACTACTTTCTGAGTAACTTGTAGTTGAAATTTGCAGCTTTGAATATCTTCTCATAATTTAAAAGGACTGCAGAGCAAAAATAAAACTTACAAGGCCATGGTTCCCTGGGGTTGATATCGATTACGGCCAGATCTAACCCCCCTGCTGTACGTGCAATTATGTGCATGTTTGATGCGTCCTTCTTAAGGAGAATCAAAAACATACATTCAATGGGAAAAGCTTGGTTAGGTGTCTGGAATCCCCCAAACCTGTGAAAATCAGCCGCCTTGTGCAAACTACGAATTATCTCATGGAGTTACCCCTGGTATAGAAGGCTAGAATCCGATGATGCTGACAACGCTACATGATGATGCAGTGATGGAAATATTGCTTCCGCTCCTAAGTTCACATGACCCATCGGCGCAGAGGGCCACACATTTATTTCGCATGCTCCTATCTCTGACAAGCAAGGTACAATAAGGCCTGACTGAGAAATCTTTTCGTATTCTTGGCGTATGGTCTGCACAAAATAAGTAACCAGCCGAAAATGAAAGGGGAACCTGGCGTACGTTTGCAAACGATCTTAGCTCTAGCTGCTGAGTACTCGCATGAAGGAAAGTCCGCTGAGGATGCTCCGCGACGACATCAATGAGGATCCAGGACGCCTTTAGTAGATCTGTATAAGCCTGAGCGTCAATTTTCTCTACAGTTATTTCCGTGCGTAGGGTCGAACAAGCCTATAAATTTGATATCAGACAAATCATACCCCTAGATTCGAGTTTTGTGGTAAAGATAGGTAGACTCCCACCTTGAGCAGCCACCATCTGCCTGCTTGCATCCAAACATCAATACCAAATGAGACCCATGGCCGAGCTACTTCAGCCTTCGACATGAAAATCTGGGAGACTTTTATTTGGAAGTCTTGATCAGGGCTGATCGTAATGAGTGGAACATTTGGAATACTACGGTTTAGGTCAGGCGAAGAAGTAGATGCAATCATCAGTGTTTTGATCTGAGAAATATTTTCCGACATAATTTGGTTGTCAGATTGGAGCCGCTCAAGTGAGGAATTTCCGACAGAAGTTAATAGAAGGTTTAAAACGCCGTTATGATATACAAGCTATGGAGATCAGCCAAATGAGAACAATTTACATGAAGACCTTACCTTGGACCGTAGACTGTTTAGCGCGGACGCATCTTTCGCGTATCGAAGCCTGTCAAAAACCTTCTTAACCTTGGATCTGTCATCAGTTCGAATAACTCCATGCCTCTTCGCAAAATCTTGCAATTTAGTTAAAGTCTCCTTAGCTCCTGCCATCATCTCCGTGACTAACTTTACACGACTGTCTCCAGCCATAATCAATGTCGAATTCGGATTGTTGAGATCTTCCACAAGGATAGAAATAGACTGTGATAGTACGCTAAGCTCTGATGATAATTCTTTGAGATCTTGGGGAGCTGCACGAGCTACCGAATACACGTCGCGCCAGAGCCGGTGTGCAAGATCACCCACGGCGATGAAATCGCCTATAGCAAAGCCGAAAGACATGACTGCCGGGAATTAACTTTGAATTTATGATTAATGCTTTCGTCTTGTCTATAAAAGGGCGTATTGATGAAACGAGGAAGGCTGAAGGCAGCAAACCTTGGCAGTTTAACAAGATGCCAGCCTTAAACTTTCGGTTCAACAAACCGATAATAGGTAGAAAAGCGATCCAATCAACGTTTTGACTGCCTGTATGTTAGAAAAATACGCTGCGTATTAATCTGTGGGCTCTCCCACGGGCTCCCTATATGGGGAAATTATGAGAGAAATGAAGTAATCTTAAAGATTATTTGCATAGAAAAGGCCAATATTGAGCGGCGCAAGCCTAGTCAACATAGTGCTTCAATACTTATCCTCCCTGTTAGTTACACAAGGGGGATATCACGTAGCTACGGTTCGTAGATAGTATGATGATTGTTCTATGTTCTTCTTGAAGAAAGGGGTAAGGAACTTAAGGTTCCTTATCACACTAGTGCCGCGGCGGCACGTGATGGCAACTTGCCGCATGTAATGGTAACTTGCCACACGTGACGGTAATATACCTTATATAGTGACCATTTACCTTTATTCCTAATACTAGCAACTCTTTTTTTATAGTTGCTATCTATATATATATACCGCTTAACTAGTGGAATAAAAATTAATCCTTTTTACTTACTATTGCTATTATAATATAAATCTCGCTGTCCTAAAATTTGCCTTTTAGCATATAGTGCTTTCTTACTTATAAGTTATGGGTAGGTATCTTATTAGTAGGGCCGCTAAGGCGCTAGCGGTAAGTAAGCTAATAGCGATTTTCTATTCTAGGGATAGAAAATCCTAATTAGCTAGTTTAAGTTAGGGTCTGTAGAATTTAACTAATTAGATAATTTTAACCGCTAGTTAAAGTTCCTAAATATCTTAAGACCTTATATAACTAAGAAATTTCTAGGGACTCCCTTTTAACCTAACCTTTAACTTATATACGTAGAGTATTTATATTAATAAACGTCTTTAGTACCTTATTTAGGTTCGCCTTTATTATTATATTTACTAGGTTATTTTAGCTATTAATTTATTAAATCTTAAAGAGTTTTTAACGCTTATAGGATTGCTAAAGTGCTATAATATTAATTATAAGGCGCTTCTCTTTTATAGTACTAAGCTTAACTAAACACTTATAGAGGGAAAATAAATTAGTATATACAATTATAGGGATAATAAGAAGTTTAAGTTAATCTATAATTATCTTTAGGGTAGTTCTAATTGCAATTGCTATATTAACTCCGCTAACTATTTTATATATCTCTAACGCTAAAACACTTTAGGTAATGCGCTTACTCTTAATTAAGCTCTAATAAATAAAATTGCTATAGATTATAAAGTTATTCTCTTTAGTAAATTCGTTTATAATAATAATCTTATATTCTAACTAGGAGCTAAAATCTTTATTATTTATAAATGATTTATTAACAAATATAAAGAGCTTAGTGGTGGGAAGATTAACTAGCGCGTAGTATAGTCCCCGGTTAAGATAGTTTATTTACTAAAAAAAACGTTTATTTAGGGTAAGAATATTATCCTTAGTTAGTTTCTAATATTAGGCGGTAATAAAAAGATTAAATAAAGCCTTAGGTTAATAGATAGAAGTAATATAAGCTCTATAAGCGCGTTGCTCTATATATCCTTACTTTAGAGAATTAACGTTAATAACATTAATCTTCTTACCTTAACCCTTCTAGCGCAAAGCAATAGAATCCTTATTTAGGGAGAGGATATATCTATTAAAGAGTAATAATATTATTAAGTTAAGCTTTTCCTTTAGCTTTGCTATAAGATTTACCTTTACTAGCTTATCCTCTTTAAGAGCTAAAAATTAGTCGTCTCCTAAGATAATTATATTATTAGTTTATATACCAATAATTCTAAATAGGGTTCCCATAATTATAATAAGGAAGCAGGGATTAAATATAGAAGTAGTTATCAAAAGCTTCTCTTTATAGTGCTTACTATAAATAGCTCACTAGTAAGTTCCTACCTCTATAATTCTATATAATAGCTTAAGCACAACTATAATCGTGTCTTTAGGATACTAGTGGCGAATTTACTCTAGAAGGTATACTAATATTAAGCGCTAAAGGTGCGTCTCTAATTAGGTATAGGCTTAAGTAATATCTCGTAAATAAACTGCCATTCTATTTTTTATTAAGAAGGGAGCTAATATAATAATAACTCGCTAACTAGCTTATTAAATTATAGGAGATTATATAAGAATTATCTTTTTATTATTATTATTATAACCTTAAATAACAAGCCTTAATTTCTTAAATAGGGCATTAGTAGCTTTGCCCTTAATCTTATTAACTATTCTTAACTTAAAGATGCGAACTCTATTAAACTTAGTAGGGTTATATTTCTTAAATTTAAAGACTCCTCTTGCGATAAGACCGTTAATCTCCTACTTATTAGATGCTTAAAAAGGAGCTCCTAGGGTTATAATATAACCTTCCTTTTAGAGCTATTTTACGAGCTTAAAGTTAGCCTTCTCTTTAGCTGTTATAAAGGCCATTAATAACTTAACTTTATTCTTAATAGCGGCAATAAATTATTCTTTAAAATTAATA
>Ga0307515_10006105_pt1 | contig 24226 bp, 25 predicted proteins | sample 17_EM_MG_FD_194513 | JGI IMG/M metagenome (GOLD analysis project Ga0307515, IMG submission 194513) | Populus trichocarpa ectomycorrhiza microbial communities from riparian zone in the Pacific Northwest, United States - 17_EM | ecosystem: Host-associated > Plants > Roots > Unclassified | place... | reverse complement strand
TGCAGGTTAAATCCCGTGAGTTTTTTTTTTTTTTTTTTTTTTTAACGTGGTGTCTGGATCAGCTTGCATGTACCTCGATTAATCTCACGGGTCCTGAAGCTAACAACCTTATAAGCCTCCAATGATCATGAGGTTTGTAAGATTTAAACCGGTAATCTATAGGGAGCAAACTCAGGACTTGATGATCAGTTAAGCTATACCCGTCATGGTTAAATCCCGTGAATTTTATTGCATGCATGCATGGCTGACCGGCTAAAAAATCACCTGCCTCAACTTTTTATTTATGGTTATATCAACTCCTTCACCAAATCTTGATTTGTAATTAATATATAATCCTTCTTAATTTAGTGGGTTGGATGACGTGTTAGAAAATGACGAATTCAAAGTTTTAGCTTCATTATGGTATTTTACTAGAAAGAGAATGTATAAAGAAGTAATTAATTAAAACTACATAAAAAAAAACCCATCATTGACCAAGGAACAAGACATTGGCATAATTAATATAGTCTCCATTATCAGTAAGAACACCATCATCTTTTACCATTTGCTATTGCGGAGAAGATGCACTAATTTCATGTGGGCAGAGAGAGAGACTACTTACAAAAAGAAATATGAAAGTACTGCAAATAGTTTATTTTAAGCTTGTTCTTTCTTGTTTTCAATCTTCATCAATTCAATTCTTTAATTTTCCCGTTTTATTCATTTATATATTTCTTTTAATTTTAATCAAGTATACCCGCACAAGTGGTAATATCAACTATTCAGCTAATTTAACAGATTTTCGTATCTAATAATATTAACGGAGGGTTTAATACCTATTAAAATCATCAGTAAAAGGGTTGATATAATCCAAATTCGAATAAAGGGATAATAATGATAATAATAATAATAATAAAGAGTACAGGGACAACCATCAAATTAAGCGAGTTCTCGAGTGTAATTTAGTTGATCATATGTTCAATCAACATAGTGGATCAATTTTTTTGTACCGTTGAGTCCTATTTTGTATTGTTGATTAGCTTCGGCTAATAACATCCTAAAAGAATGCTCGAGTTATAATTGTTGATTAGTTTCAGCTAATGACATTCGAGACGGATGCCCGGGTTATAATTATTGACAAGCTTCAGCTAATGACATCTTAGCAGGATGACCGGATTGCGTTTGATGATTAGCTTCGGCTAATGGCATCGAAGACGGATGGTTAGGTTATGATTTTTAATCAATTTCGGCTAATGGCATCCTAGGAGGATGATCAAGTTGCGTTTGATGATTAGCTTTGATTAAGGGCAACCTAGAGTGATGACCAGTTTGAATTCGAGGGTTGGTTTCAGTTAACAGTATTCGAGATGGATGACTAATTTTGATTATTGTAATTAACCTTGATAATAGACGAATTACTAAGGGTGATGTTACGTAAGTAAGGAGAAATGAAAGAATTGTACTCTTTTGGATTGTAAATGAAAAGTATCATTAATATTCCTTTAATTATCCATTTCTATGTTTTTAAATTAATTATAATGCTTAAAATTATCTTGTGTTGTAACAGGGACTTCACATCAACAAGGTGCGTAAGGAAATATGTTTCATGGCTCACACCTTTTGAAAAGAACTATATTCACTTGTTATCGGTGTTATGTATTTTGTAGGAACGAATGTACTAATTGTATAATTACTATTCGACACTTTTGGAATGACTGGTATCGATAGTTGTAATGGAACACTAACACAAATGTATGGACATGTAAACATGATGTTATAAATTCATGTATGTGGTATTCTCTCTTATGAGAAGGTTGTATGGTGAAATCACTTGAATATTGTACTATACTAAGAAATAAATTTTATTATGATAAACCCCTGAATATCATTGCGAGAATGTGCACTGTTATTATTTATGGGATGTTGATTTACATTACCCTATGTGGGTTGTGCCTTACTAATGAATGGAACACATTTATAAATTCGCAGAATGACATTGTGAAAGCATCAATAATCCGATGACAAAAAAAACATTCACCATCGATTTTGGCTTTGAAAAAGCTGGGTTGTTACATATATGATCTTTCTAGTGTTATATGCATCAATATCCAAAGGATAAATGTGATCTCCCCATTGCTATATGCATCAATCTCTAAGGAATAGACTTGGTCTCCTTAATGTTATATGCATCATTCTCCAATGGATAGACTTGGTCTCTTTAGTACAAATAGCAACATCATCTAATCACCACTTTTTAGTGGTGACTCTCATGCCCCATCAAATAACAAAAACAAAATGAATGATCATGATGACCACTATTTAGTAGAGAGCTTTTAAACCCCATGACAATACTGGGAAGCTACATACTCTCATTCTCCAAAGAATCTGTAATCACTTAGAAATTTCTAAGTATAGATTCATCCTTTTTGGGTTCCACACAACCATTTAGGAATTTGTTTAGACGATGGAAATAATATCCTTAATCTCTTATAATTTTTCTAAGTATAGATTCTTGGTATTTTACGTCTAAAAGAATTTATTTCAATCTAGATACATATTGTTTCATTTTTTTCTAGCTTACATCTCCTTTTTATATTAGCAAAACTCATCTCTATACCTAAATTGGGAAATTAATTAAATTCTTCGCATATTATTATATTACGAAGGTTGGGGGTCTAATGATGAAGCAAGATTTTATCAGTTTGTCCTTACCAAATAACATAAGATCAAGAAAAACTTAAGGGTATAAATTTTTTAGAATATAAACACGCCCAGTAAAAACATATTGGGTATGGCACTAGCCAAACCTAGCCATGAATGAGCTTGATAGTGTGCCAAGCCCTAAGCATGATAGGTTTGATGCTAGCCAGACTCAACCACAACTAAGCTTGGCAGTAGCAACCTAGCCACGGATGGGCTTAGTAGTATGCCTAGCCTAAGTGCGGTGGGTTTGGTGCTGGCCAAACCCAAGAGATAATTGAGTCTAACAACATCAATTTTGTAGATTTTTATATAAAATCATAGAGAAATCATTTTTTAACAAATAGGCTTAATTAAACAGGTCTATACTCCACCAGGACCACTGGATGTATTAAAGTTTTTCATAACCAGTCATGAAATACAGCTCACAATACAACTCACAATACAGCTCAAAATATCACAAAGATGATATCACACTTCAATCTCTCCTTTTCACCAAAGGGCAAGACTCATGGGTTATAAATACACCATAAGATCTTCAGAACAAATATTCACAATCTTCATTTACAACTGCATATATATTTTCAGAGCATCTCTCTATAGAGTATTATTGTATTTTCTCTCTAAAAAAATACTTATTTAAGCATTAAGGAATCCCCACCTCCATCATAGGAGATCTTTTGTAGGTATTAGCTAGGGGTGATCATTTTCGGTTCGGTTCGGTCTTTACCTTTAAAAATCAACCAAACCGGGGGAAAAAAAAGGGACCCAAACCGAACCGGAACCGGTCCAAACCGACCGGTTTCGGTTCGGTTTGGGTCCGGTTTTTGAGGTCCAAAACCGGAAAAACCTATGGTTATTTTTCTGGCTCCCTTTTGGCTTTGTAATGGGCTATTAATGGACTTCGTAATGGGCTTTTAGTGGATTTCTGATGGGTTTATAATTGATGTTAATAATATCTAATTTTCTTAAAAGATTCCAAAGTATATTTAATTTTTTACCACTAAATATTCATTTATATTAAGTTGTTATTGTCAATCTTGTGTTTAATATATTTTTTACCTTCCTAATTTTTTTCTCCTGCTTCAAAACAGTTTAAATAACACACAGTCACATACCAATAAGTTAAAATCCAAATTAATTCAAATTACAAACCAATACCTTCAAAGGGCTTAAAGAAAAAATAACAAATAACATTATCATAAAACACTCCAAGCCAAAAAAATAAATTTTCATTTGCACTTTGATACCTGAAATTCAAAATATAGAATTATAACATGATAAATTAAATTTGAAGATATAAAAATAAAAAATAGTATTTTTACCATATGTTTTCAATAAATGCATCAATTTGTGAACTAATTATCATCTGTTGCTAGATGCAACTTTCCACTAAATTCTACAAAATAAAAAATCAAACATGTTAGAATAAAAAATATGTTAATATTTATGCATGTTGGAATATGCAGTATATACTATATAGCGATGATGCAAGTGCAACAGCCAAGAACTATGAGTAAAAAAAAATAAAAATACATACTACATTTATATGTTATACTTATTCCGGGTTTCTAACATACATGAAGCAAGTTGAAATGCACTACCATATAGTAGATTGCTCTAAAACAGATTGCCAAACTAATAATACTACCATGTTAACCATCATATTCCTACCATGTTATAACTACGTGCTAAACTAATTGCCCAAAAACAGATAAAAGGTTGAAATGCAGTAATGCACAATGCAGCTTAGTGTGGAAACCTGGAGCAGTAACAAAACTAATGAACTATAATCAACTACAACATAACAAGAGACAGTAACAAAACTCAAATTCTAGGAGGATAAATGATAATAATTTCTGTTCAATGAACTACAACATAACAAGAAGCAATCAGAATAGCTGCATTTTGTCTTTTATGTATATATAATGTGTTCATTTACAACATGTTTTATAATTTCACACACAAACAATGTCGTTCACTTATTTTACCAGAATTGGCAACACAAGTATTCATTACTCCAGCAAACTATTCAAAAGTGCATATAGTTCACATCAACCAGAATTGAAAACCAAGTATTCAAAGCTTATGGTTACCTTATAAATTGATTTTTGAGCATTCAACAAAATCAACACAGCAACCATATCTCTATTCTTTGACCCCTGCATTGAAAAAAAATGCAAATACAATTAATTAAATAGATGATAAACAGGTAAATCCAGGCAAAATACGAGCAGCCATTAGTTAATTAATTAATTAATTAATTAAAACGAAAAAAAACAAAATTAAAATTCAATGCTATAGAACTGATTCGTTTTCGGAGTAGTGGAGACTGTGGAGTACCTGTGATCTTGTATAGATGAAGAGGAACGTCAATTTGTTTTTGAGAGGCTTGAATGGTTTCAAACGCTGGAAACACAAACTGAAAGAAAAGGATGAAGAGGAACTGTTTTGGATCTCTGTGTTTCTATTTTCTAAGTCTAAGGAGACTGGAGAGGGAGAGACGGAGAGGCGAGAGGGGGCGAGTGCTCTAGTACGGGGGCGGGTGCTTTGGCTAGGGTTAGTGGCGAGGGAGAGGGGGGACGGCCGGTGGGTGTTGTAGTGTAAATAGGGTTAGCGCGGAGAGTCGGGAGAGAGGCGAGAGTGGGCATCGTTTTCTATTTATACCAGTGGTGGGTAGGGACCTTTTTTTTCTGAATCGGTTCGGTTCAGTTCGGGTGAACTGATTCCTGCATTACAAAATCAAAAACCGAACCGAACCGGGAATTTTTCTAACTATTCTAATCAGTTTAATCAGTTTTTTTTCTAGGTTCAGTTTTCTCGGTTTTTCCGGTTTTCCGGTTTGTTTGATCACCCCTAGTATTAGCTACAGGCCATTTTGACCTACCAAGTATCAAATACAAGCTATTAATCACCTTAGCAAGGGAGAATGAATGAGATTATTAGGATCAATAGATTAATCTATTATCTAACTCGGGAGCCTTATTCCTAGATTACTTGAATTTTTGAGACTTCATCCTAGCAAATTAAGGATTAATTAGCACAATGAGAGTGAGGGGGGGGGGGGGTTGAACAGAGGATCTGGAGAAAAAAAATAAGAATCAACATGTGTGTGTAAGTAGTTTTTTCAAAAAAAAAAACAAAGAAAAAAAAAAAAGAGGAGGAGAGTATATAATAAGAAAAAGGTGGTGCTAGGCTCCCAACCGTACGTGTAAATTTAGGCAGGAGGTAATGTCTTCCAAAGCAAAATTCTAGGAAAGCAATGCATAAAACTCGGGGTCGTATAGTTTGATTATGTGAGATGTGAGGAAGGGAGAAATGCAAGGGGGCAGAGCAAAGAATGAGGACAGAGGAATTTGCGGGAATTCAATGGTTGATATTTAGTATATGCATGGAGGAACCGAGTATAAGAGAGGGAGGAGAATTGAAAATGTAGAGAAGAAGGCAAATCCATATATCTTCTTCCATTAACTAGGGAGGAATAGAGAGAATTTTGAATTTCGTTGTGATTAGATCCAAGCGAGGAAATAAGGGTTAATTACTACATAACCCGATCATCGAAATGGCTGGGGTTATGATAATGGTGTTGCTCTGCCTCTCTGCAGGGACCATGTTGGGAGTCCAGGGTGAAGACCCCTACTTGTTTTTCACATGGAATGTCACCTATGGTACCCGCTCTCCTCTGGGAGTTCCTCAGCAAGTCATTCTAATTAACGATCAATTTCCAGGTCCCAACATCAACTCTACCTCCAACAACAACATCGTCCTCAATGTCTTCAATAACCTTGATGAGCCCTTCCTTCTGACATGGTAATTTCTTTAATTTGCTTAATTTCACACACACATATAATATTGTTTAATTGAATTTTCATTTGGTCAAAATAAATAAATCCATGCATGCAGGAGCGGCGTCCAACAAAGGAAGAACTCATGGCAAGATGGAGTGCTTGGGACCAACTGCCCAATCCTCCCGGGAACCAACTTCACCTACCACTTCCAGGTTAAGGACCAGATTGGTAGCTACATCTACTACCCGACCACAGGCATGCACCGTGCAGCTGGAGGTTTTGGCGGCCTTCGCATCAACAGCCGCCTACTCATCCCTGTACCTTATGCTGATCCCGAGGATGACTACACCGTCATACTTAATGACTGGTATACCAGCAGTCATGCCACTCTCAGGAAATACTTGGATGACGGCCGCTCTCTTGCAAGGCCTACTGGTGTCCTTATCAATGGCAAAAACGCCAAGGGAGATGGCAAGGATGAGCCTCTCTTCACAATGAAGCCTGGAAAAACTTACAAGTACAGGATCTGCAATGCTGGGATCAAGAATACTCTCAATTTCAGGATCCAAGGCCATACAATGAAGCTTGTGGAGATGGAGGGATCCCATGTGGTGCAAAACGTGTATGAGGCACTCGATGTCCATGTTGGACAATGCTTCAGTGTCCTCGTGACAGCGAACCAAGCTCCCAAAGACTACTACATGGTAACTACCACCCGATTCAATAAACAGATTCTCACCGCCAAGGGCATCATTCGTTACACCAACGGCAAGGGTCCAGCATCACCTGAGCTCCCTGAGGCACCAGTTGGATGGGCTTGGTCTCTCAATCAATTCCGTTCCTTCCGCTGGAACCTTACAGCCAGTGCTGCTAGGCCTAACCCTCAAGGCTCTTACCACTACGGTTCCATCAACATCACCCGCACCATTAAGCTCGTAAACTCAGCTAGCCGAGAAGGTGGCAAGCTTCGCTATGCCCTCAATGGCGTCTCTCACGTTGATCCAGAGACACCTCTCAAAATTGCTGAGTACTATGGGATTGCAGACAAGGTGTTCAAATATAACACCATCAAGGACATGCCATCAGCTAAGATTGGTAAGGTTGTCACACAACCCAATGTCCTCAACCAAACCTTCCGCAACTTTGTTGAAATAATCTTCGAGAACCACGAGAAGAGCATGCAATCATACCATTTGGATGGTTATTCCTTCTTTGCGGTCGCGTAAGTATATATTTTATCTAATTAATTAGTTTAAGTAGATTTCTCAAATTTGCAAGCTAATATTCTATATGTGTTTTTTAATTGAGATTGAACTAATTATATTGATTAATATAATAATATATCTATATGCACACAGTATTGAGCCTGGCACTTGGACCCCTGAGAAGAGGAAGAACTATAATCTCCTTGATGCAGTGAGCAGGACTACTATCCAGGTCTTTCCCAAATCCTGGGCTGCCATCTTCTTAACTTTTGATAACGCTGGGATGTGGAACATCAGGTCTGAGATGTGGGAGAAAACATACCTTGGTCAGCAGCTCTATGTTAGTGTTCTCTCCCCTGAACTCTCTCTTAGGGATGAGTACAACATTCCTGACAATGCTCTGCTCTGTGGGAAAGTCAAGGGCTTGCCCAAGCCTAAGCCATACACCATATAAGTCAAACTACCAGACCCCATTCCACCTGATACAGTCTCGTCGAATGGGTAGCTGTATGAGAGAAGAGAGAATGATGACAGCAAAGCGGTGGTGCTCAACCATAGAATAATTCTTCGCATTGTATGAAGTACTTAATTGCGAACAACTTGAAGAGGGAGTAGAGGCAGGGTAATTAAAAGATAAAGAAAGGTTGAGGACAACCTTAATTGTTTTGACAATTTTATATTATGATTGTATCAACCTTTTTTTAAAATAAAAAAACGCCATGATATTTTTTTGTTGTTGTTTTTTATTCCAATCATTATAATTTTCATAATATACATATGTACTAGTTACTTTCCTTGCCAAAATAAATATCAATTAATTAATTGTATGTGGTTTCAAGTGGGTTACTCGCGAAGATCAACTATAATTCAATTTTGATATTAATATTCTTCCTCTCTTAGAATATTTCGAGTTGGAATCTCATCTTTACATGAACAACAGAAGTAAAAAAAAAAATTATCGGTATGTTTTGTCTTTATACTCTTGCTCTTCTTCTTCTTCTTGTTTTTTTTTTAATCCATTATTTACGTCACTTTCTATGGATCATACTGTTGTGTAAGGTTTATTAATGCCAAGCGATATCAAGAAGAACTAGGTTTACTGATTCTAGGATTCAATAGAAAAGATAGCAGAAAAAAAGAATTAACAAAGGAAAGAAGTCTGATATTGAATTGCAGAAAAAATAAAAATTACAAGGAATAAGGAATTAGAAACAAGTAGCCTCACACCACTCAAGAAAATCACTCTCATTTTGAAATCACACCAAATCAAAGAACTTTTCATTACAATCTACCCTTCTAGACATATATTCTACATTAAATAGAAATATATATTACAGTTATTTATTAGATAACTACCAACTAAGATAAGAACAATGACAGTTTATAATTAACTACTCCTGCCACTTGAAATTATAAGATTATCTTCATCCATTATTAATTAACTGTCTCCTTGTCAACATGCTTTACTGGAACATTCATGTCAACATGCATTGTTGGAATTTTGGCTTGCAAAGAGTAGTACTTCAATCCTCTGGAGTCTGCAAAATTTGTAGTTGTTGCAACACATTGCTTCTTGTTGGAATTTTGGTCCCTTTCATTTGTATCAATTTCCTCTCTTCCCTAGTAACTTGCCTCGGGCAAGTAATGTTCAACATAATCTTTAAAAAGTTGAGGATTAAGATGATGGACTTCATGATCTTGTAACCAGACTGCTTCTGATTTTGGCTTGGATGCCCACTTTACCAAAACCTTATAATAACCTCCCCTCCTGGTAGAGACAAATTGATGGGTTAATATTGAGTCAACAATTTCTGGTGTAGGTTGAACTTGCGGAATTGTTAAAGGACGATCCTCTATTCTTGAGCAGACATAGAACCTTGATAAGTCATAAGGTCTTCTACATTGAAAACTGGACTGAACTAGAGGTAAGTCAATTAAATAAGCATTAGATCCCAACTTCTTAAGGATCTTAAATGGACCAATCTCCTTGGCGTGCAATTTGTGATACATTCCAGGGGAAAATCTTTCAGGTCGCACTCTAATCAAAACCAAGTCCCCTTCCTTAAAATGCAGCTCTCTCCTATTTTTGTTAGCCTCTGCCATCTTGCTTTTAACTTATTCATGTAGGTTCAACATAAAGGCTGCAAAATCCACTCCTGCCTCACTAACCTTTTGAGGTAGAGGCAGAGGAGTAACATCAGTAGGAATCTTTGGTTTTAACCCATAAACTAATTCGAATGGTGTGGTGCCTATTGTCCGATTGGCAGAATTATTGTATGCAAATTCAGTCTGTGGCAAAATTAGATCCCAACTCGCATCATGTTCATTAATTAAACATCTGAGCAGATTGCCTAGGCTTCTGTTGGTCACCTTAGTTTGGCCATCCGTCTGTGGGTAGAAAGCACTATAAAATAGGAGCCTGGTACCCAACTTAGCCCAAAGATTCTTCCAAAAATAACTAACAAATTTAACATCCCTATCAAATATAATGGAGACTGGAATGCCATGTAAATGCATAATTTCTCTCAAGAATAGTGAAGCAATATGATAAGCATCAAAAGTCTTACGATATGGAACAAAGTGAGCCATCTTAGAAAATCGATCCACCACCACCATGATAGAGTCATTACCTCGAATAGTTCTTGGAAGGCCAAGTACAAAGTCCATACTCAAATCAACCCAAGGTCTCTGCAGAATTGGTAATGGTGTGTATAAGCCAGTATTGTGCTTACCATCCTTGTTCATTTGACAAATTCTGCACCTGCTCATAATAGTGTTGATGTCCCTCCTTATATTGGGCTAGTAGAAACGATCAGCAACTAAAAAATGTCTTGTCTTGCCTAAAATGACTTGTCATTCCTCCTCCATGTAGTTCCTGAATAATAAACTCTTGTAAAGATCCTTTAGGAACACAAATCTAACCACCCTTCGTCAATATTCGTCTATTAGTGTATAATCTGCAACTGCAATGGAAGGGTTGTTGTGCAAGGACTCCCAGACCTCCTTAAAATCTGCATCAGTGTTGTAGTGATCCTTCATAGAAGCCATTTATGAAGAATTTATTGAGAGGATTATCAATGGATGAGGCATGAGGCTAAAAGCATCTGCCACTTTATTTTCTTGTTCAGTCTTGTGTTTAATAACAAAACTAAATTATTATATAGCTAAACCACTAAACATGTTTGGCACTTAACTTGTTTTGAGATTGCAGATACTTTAATGAATCATGACCTGTAAAAAGAACAAACTCACAATGAATGAGGTAGGATCTCCAGTGTTTCAAAGTCTGCACTATTGCATAAAACTCTAGGTCATACGATGAGTAGTTCCTCCTGGTTTCATTCAACTTCTCGCTAAAAAATAAAATTGGATGCCCTGCTTGACTTAGCACCCCTCCCCCCAACACCAACATGAGATGCATCACAGGAAACTTCAAAAATTTGAGAGAAATCTGGAAGTTGTAGAACAAGAGCCTTTGCCATCTTCTGCTTAATGTCCTTAAAAGCAAGTGCCATGGCAGGAGTCCATTTGAAGCTTTTGGCTTTCAAGCATTCTGCAATTGAAGCCATGATAGTGCTGAAAACTTTGATGAATCTATGATAAAAGGTGGCTAGGCCATGAAAGCTCTTGATTTCATAAAAGGATTGAGGTTCTGACCACTATATGATTGCTTTAACCTTCTCAGGATCTGCTTATACTCCTTGTTGAAATATGACAAAGCCTAGGAAATTTATTTTGGATTGTAGAAAAGAGCACTTGCTACGGTTAGCATAAAATTTCCCTCGCTGAAGCACCAACAGAATTTGCTTCAAGTGATAAATATGTTTTTCAATATTATGACTAAAAATGAGTATATCATCAAAATATACTACAACAAACCTGCCCAGAAATGGCTTTAACATCTGGGTCATCATCCTTATAAAGGTGCTTGATGCATTGGTTAACCTAAAAGGCATCACAAGTCATTCATACAACCCCTCTTTTATTTTAAAAGTTGTCTTCCACTCGTCCCCAGGCCTTATGCGTATCTGATGGTAGCCACTCCGTAAGTCTAGTTTAGAAAAGATCTTGGCACCCTCTAGTTGGTCAAGGAGATCATCTAGTCATGGAATTGGAAAACAATACTTAACTGTGATCTTGTTTATGGCTCTACTGTCAATGCACATTCTCTAACTTCCATCTTTTTTTTGGGTGAGTAGGGTTGGTACTTCACAAGGACTTAAGCTTTCTGACACGATCAAAAGATTGATGTCTTATCCCAAGTGCAAGAGTGTCGAAGTAATAAATAACCTAATAAGATCGAAGTCAAACCACAGGGAGGTGAACTATATAAATTACAAATAATATATATATTTAATAAAACAAAGAGTTTATGAGAATTTTATGGGATATTGATATAAGGATTAAACAAGGATAAAACAATTATCAATGTTAGAGGATCCACTAATGGTATTTCAAATAAGTATAGTATAAACTCTTTTTATTACTCAACTGGAAAACCACACACAAAGGAGGTTCCAATTGGATTATAAATTGTTAACATGATTACATTAGTTATCTTATTCGAATAATGCTAATACTTGTAAATGTTGTCAGGTATTCATGGTGATAACTTATGTTAACAACAAATCAAGTTCTTTTCATAGCACAGGTGTCGGTTATACCATACAGTTGGGCTATGAAAGTACCAAGTATTTGTTGTACCAAGGGTTGTTCAACACAAATCTAGATTAACCATTTAAAAAGCAAAGTATTAAGAGTGAATAAGATAACAAATACAAAACATGTTAGTATCAAACATTAAAGTCTATGTTGAGTTTATACTATACTTTTTCTACCATTAGTGTAACCTTTTCACCTTGACATGATAAACTTAGCTGAACATTATGAATAAGAAAAACATAGATAAATAAGATAAGAACATAATTATATAATTATAGTAAAGGAAATGAAAAGCATAAACAAGAGATTAAGAAAAATATAACATGGAATAAAACTTGAACATTACAAAATACAAAGAAAGAAAGCAAGAATATGATCTTAATCTGAAAACCAAGATGCCTAAATGCATGGCAAATGCCTCATTTTATAGGCCAAAATTCGAAACTATTGATTTGATGACTAATTGTTGAGTGGGTGGCCACATCTTGACTTGGTGACAATCCTTATCTTCTTGTCTGAACAAAACGTCATTGCTAACATCAGAATTTGAATAGATAGTCCTCATGAAAGTTCTGGTAAATTGTTTCAGCTTTCCAACAAAACAAGAATCGGTGCATTTGGACTTCTAGAACTTGAGATATAGACTGAACACTAAACAGTGTCTAGGCTGCATGACAAATTCCTATTTCTCCGTTGTTGCTTCCATTTGAACTCGAAAATGGCACTTTTAAATCTGGACTCTTCATGAACGTTTTAGGCCTATGTCTTAACCTAAATCCAAGTTCTACAGCTTTAGTTATGATCTAATAACCAAATGATGTTCCAGTTTGGACTGAACCAGCATCTCTTTTCTAAGCTTAGCCCTCTCTTTGTCTTCTCAATTTCAGTAGATAAACTCATCAATAAATCCTTTGATTTATGTGATAGGCCTGCATTTAGGTCATGTAGAAGTCATTAGGAATTAGTTAAGAGTTAGTTGACTCTTATAATAAACATGTAGTGCATGAGAAGGAATTATATAAGGTAGAGAAGTTTACGTATTGGCCACAAAAACAATAATAACAAAACCATTTCTTCCTATATCTTTGTTTCTTCCTTTTTTGTTCTCTCTATTCTTTCATTTTGTTAAGCCAAGCTTAACAATTGGTATCAGAGCCAACACTACGTATCTAGTGGCTGTGTAATTCATTGGGCAATGGTAGAAGGTAATAAATTCAAGGTAGTGGATGAACACTGCAAAAAGTTAAAAAATCAGCTATAAAATCATCACCTAGAATGGCAGGAATCAATGGCAGAAAATAAGGAGCGTTGGCTAGAGCAGGGTACCAACATGGAACAGTTGGTCATGCATATGGAATTATTGTCCACTCAATTCCAACACTTTCTGGCTTCCCAAATAACAAGGAAAGAGACTGGAGACAACTTCAAAGGTATTCTAACAACTCCAGGACTGGATAGAGATGTAGAAACAAATGCATCAGTTGAAAAAATAACACCAGAGCAGAGGTAATAAGATGACGGGGCAAGAACTTAATAAGACAAGATTCAACATACCATTGCCCAGGGTAGAGCTGCTAAATTTTTAGGGAGAGAATCCTCGAGGATGGTTGCGGGAATGTAAGAAATACTTTAAGATCCACTTGGTGCTTACGCCCCATTGGGTGAAAGTGGTCTCATATTACTTGGAGGGTAAGGTGGATGTGTGGTTTAAGGGGCTAGTACAAGGGAACGATTCATTAATTGACTGGGAAGACTTTTCCTAAGATCTTTGCATAAGGTTTGGAAGCAGAGATGACATCATTGAAGAATTCAACAAAATAGTCTAAAACAGAAACGTGGATAATTATATAGAAAGATTTGAAGAACTGAGATCCTTGATGAATGCTCTTGATCCATACTTGACAGAATCCTACTATGTCTCTAGTTTCATTTGTGGGTTGAATGATGATATCAAGCTTATGCTTAAGATCTTGAAACCTGTAAAGGTGTTAATGGCATTTGAACAAGCTAGATGGCAAGAGGAGTCTAACAATGCATTAGCTAGGAAGACTAGATCATTACAACGAATCAACACTCCAATCAACAGTGATAGAGTAATAAGTAATGTTCCACCAAAGTTTTATGGTCCATCCAGGACTGAAAGGGTGAAGCCTCTTCTAGATAGCCTATATGAACAAATGAAGAGATTAGGACAGTGTTTAAGTATAATGACAAATACATGCTTGGGCATAGATGCAGTGCCAATAGCTTACACGTGATCAAAGGCATAGAGGGAGAGGAGGACGAAGGAATCAGGGAACTAAAAGGCATGATGTAGGAGGAAGACAAGGTGAATAGTCAAATAAATGAACTTGGGTTGTCATTAAATGCCCTTACAGACAACGATACTTATAATACTATCTGGATTAAAGGAAACTGTCAAGGACAGAACCTTATTATTTTGATAAACAATGGAAGTACACATAATTTTATTGAAGAGAGCACGATTAAGGAGTTAAATGCTCCCACAAGTAAAACCACTTTATTGGCAGTCACGGTGGCTAATGGAAATGTCATGCTATGTGGGACGCATAGTCCTGAATTTACTTGGTTTATGCAAAGCTATGAATTCAAGGCCAACTTAAGGGTGCTGAAATTAGGTAGGCATGATATAGTGTTGGGAGTAGATTGGCTAAAGAAGTATTTCCCAGTGCTGTTTGATTTCATTAAATTACGACTATCATTTAAAAAAAAGGCATAATAATTGAGTTGAAGGGAATATCCCAGGTTTCTGACTTACAGATTATAATAACACTAAAAGAGCAGAGAAGCTTGAAGGATGTGATTGGGGGATTAGTCGGTCAGTTCTTTGCAATGTACAGTGAGGAGGAAGGTAAACCAACCGAAGCAGTTGCATAGATTAAATATCTATTGACAGAATTTGCTGGAATCTTCGAGGAACCACGAACCTTGCCACTAGCAAGGCGATTTGATCATAAAATACCACTGAAACCAAGGTCACAACATATTAACACCAGGCCCTATAAAAGCTCATTCATTCAGAAAGGAGAGATAGAGAAGCTGGTGAAAGAAATGCTCCATAATGGCGTGATACAACACAATGTTAGCCCCTTCACATCTCCAGTGCTGCTTGTAAAAAAAAAAGGACAATACTTGGAGGTTTTGCATCGATTATAGGCAACTAAATGAGCAAACCATCAAAAACAAATTTCTCATTCCTCTTATCGATGATCTTCTTGATGAACTGCGTGGTTCAAGTTTTTTCTCCAAATTGGACCTGAGGTTAGGTTATCATCATGTTAGAATGCATGAAGAGGACATCAAGAAGACAACATTTAAGATGCATCATGGACATTACGAATTTAGGGTCATGCCTTTTGGCCTTACCAATGCTCCGGCCACCTTCCAGACATTAATGAACAACATATTGGAGTCGTTCCTGCACAAATTCATGCTGGTTTTTTTTTACGATATCCTCATTTACAGCTCAACCTTTAAGCTACACCTTGTCCACCTCAGACAAGTTCTAGAGGCTTTGAGTGCTAACCAGTTACTTGCTAAGAGATCCAAATATGCATTCGGGAAAGAACAGGTGGAATACTTGGGGCATGTGATTTCCATAACAGGAGTGGTAACTGATACAAATAAGACTGAAGTAATGGATAGTTGGCCTACTCCGCAATCCTTGAAAGAATTGAGAGGATTCCTAGGGTTGGCTGGGTATTATAGGAAGTTCATATGATATTTTGGAGTTATCAGCAAATCCCTCATAGATCTGCTGAAGAAGAACAATTTATGTTGGAATGATGAAGCTCAACAAGCCTTCGAACACTTGAAGAGGGCCTTGTGTGAGGCACCAGTTTTAGCTCTACCTGATTTCTCCAAGACTTTTATCTTGGAAACCAATGCCTGTGATTCAGGGTTGGGAGCTGTATTAAGCCAAGAAGGTTGACCCGTGGCTTACTTAAGCAAATCCTTAAGTCCAAAACACATGGGACTGTCCATATATGAAAAAGAATACCTGGTTATTCTCATAGTTGTGGAGAAGTGGAGACATTACTTAGAACAAGAATAATTCATCATACAAACAGATCATGAAAGCTTGAAGTATATGTTGGACTAAAGAATCCACACTTTAATCCAGAAGAAAGGCCTTATAAAGCTCTTGGGATTGAGGTATAAAATACAACATTATCCAAGAAGCACAACAATAGTAGTCCTGTCATATATATTGGGGGTTTGGAGGCAATAACCAATGTACTTCCTGTTTGGTAGAAAAAGATTCATGCATCCTATGAAAAGGACTCCAGTTTGCAAAACATTATCATGGGCAAGATGGTTGGAGCAGCAGGGTAAACCGACTACACTTATGTAGAAGGTGTATTGAGATACAAGGGTAGGATAATAGTAGGACAAGATAGGGAGCTCATGACTAAATTGATGAAGTCTATACATTATTCCTATGTAGGAGGACATGTGGGTATACATAACACATATAAAAGGCTGAAGGCGAACTTCTACTAGTCTGGAATGAAGGCAATGGTGAAGAAAGTGGTGGAAAAATACAATGTGTGTAAGCAAGCCAAGGTAAAGAGGGTAGCTTATCCAAGCTTGTTACAACCCTTACCAGTTCCTAGTGGTACGTGGGAAGTCATTACCATGGACTTTGTAGAAGGACTACCAAGTTCAGAAAGGAAGAATGTTGCCATGGTAGTGGTTGACAGGTTCACGAAATATGGGTATTTTATTGCACTCACTCATCACTTCACAGCACAAGACATTGTGCAGCTATTCTTAAATCATTTCTACAAGTTTCATGGACTACCGGCTGTTATTGTCACAGACAGGGACAAGATTTTCACCAATTTTTTTTTAAGGAATTATTCAAGTTGGGAGTTCGGGTCTTGATGAGCATAACCTATCACCCACAGACAGATGAAAAAACAGAGAGGGTGAACCAGTGTCTAGAAACATATCTTCAATGCACGACTATGCATCAACCAAAATGGTGGTTTCAGTGGTTATCGCTAGCATAATGGTGGTATAATTCCAATTATCATTAAACCTTGGGCATGAGTCCTTTTCAAGCTCTCTATAGTTATGTGCCTCCATAGAGGGAGTGGATTACTCAAGAATCTACTCCAGTATCTGTGGTGGAGGAAGTGTTACCAAAAAGGGCTAACATGGACCAAACATTGAAGAAGCAGCCAGAAACAACAAGGCACCAGATGAAGCAGCTAGCTGATAAGAACAGATCGGAGAGGGAGTTTTCGGTGGGAGATTGGGTTTTTCTGAAGCTTCAACCTTATAGACAAAACAGTATTGCATTAAGAAAGAACCTTAAGCTCAATCCTAGGTATTATGGACCCTATTAAATCATCAGAAGGATTGGAATGGTGGCCTATGAGTTAAGGCTGCCAAAAGAAAGCTTTGTACACCCATTGTTTCATGTTTTACTTAAGAAAAAGATTGGTGATACAGCAATGATCTCTTCCAAGCTACCAGCATCAAACAAGGAGGGACAGATGCAGATTGTACCTATAGCTATATTGGATAGGAAACTGATGAAGAAGGGAAACCGGGCAGTAGCAACCAGATTGATTCAATGGTCCAACCTATACCTAGAGGATGCCACATGTAAAGATCTTGAAGATCTTCAAAAACAATTTCCAGAATGTGTCACATCACTCGTAGGATAAGAATGCATTCAAGGAGGGAGTATTGTTACAGTTGGATTGTTACCGCTGGAATTATTGATAATTAGAGGTTATTGTTAAGCAGTTACAGGTGTTGGCAAGTACAGGAACTCATGTAGAAGTTGTTAGGAATTAGTTAAGAGTTAGTTGACTCATAGAATAAACGTGTAGTGCATGGGAAGGAATTATATAAGATAGAGAATTTTACGTATTGGCCACAAAAACAACAATAACAGAATCATTTCTTCCTCCTCTTCTTTTGTTCTCTCTATTCTCTGTATTCTTTCATTTTGTTAAGCCAAGCTTAACAATTTGATTTCTGTTGTTTTTTTATTATTATTGTACAGTACAGCCTTGCCATGCTTTGTCAGTTCAATTTTGGGTTACCCGCCACGTTAGCTATAACAGTGACGCCTCTTGCCCTTAAAATCATCTTTCCCATCATGGTCATTTGGCTTCTTCTTTTTTGTTCCCTAGGCTGTGCCTGTTTGAGTCTTGTTGGGAGACCTATAAAGAAGTCCCTGTGTGAATTTATTATTTATTTTCTTTACATTGTTTTGCATTCCTGCTTTTTCTCTTTTACTCAATGGTGTTGCTCAGTGGGATTCCTTTTACTGTCGTTTGTTTTTTTTATTAACTTCCAGGTTTCCATTGTTTTTTCTCACCCCATTGTCATTTGGCAGTTGTTTTGCTCCTTTTTCTTGCCATGTAATGTCACGAGTTCTTTCCTTTTTTTTTCAAAGTCAATTTAGCCCAGGTGTTTTTATCTGCTTCCTTTCTCATGTTTTTGGCTCTTTTGACCACCTTTTGCTGGTGTAGCCATCTTGTTGTTGCCCCATTTTGCAATTTCTAATTATTTCTATTATTTACATGTTTTTTTCTTTTTAGAAACCGTACAGGCTTCTTTTTTTTGGAGAGGACCTTTTGATTAGGTTTAAGAGCATGTCTGAGCTGCCTCCTATGTTTTGTCTTGCTCACCTTTGTTGTTTGGTTTTATCTGATGCTCGTCTTGTACTGGTTGTCCCAGGAATGCTGTGTGTGTTTGGTTGCCTTCGATTAGTCTCGATCGAATAGCCTTTGTTAGGGTTATGTGACTCTCTGGTTGGTTTTTACGCAGGTAAGATCTTCCTTGACAGCTTGATCAATACAACTTGGGCAGATTAGTCGGGAGGTGATGGCCTGTAAGATTTCTTAGTTGGGAAATGAGTTCTGTCAACCCTTTATCTTATATGTCTAACCAGTTTGAAAACCTTACTAGAATCTCAGCCGAAAGCTTTGAAATTCGACTTCACTTCGCAGGGTCAAGCATTTTACAGCCCTTGCTTTGTTAATTGTTATGGCTTGATGTGATTTGCAGCACAATTTTTTTTTTATCTTCAAAATTCTACTTTTTTGCAAGATTGTGTTTGCTTTTAGGCAGGCTGGTTTACTCCTCTGACAGAGGATTGCATTTTCATTGATTTGCTTTCAGCATGTCGCCGTGGAAATAACTCTTCTCAATTTTTGTGCTGCACATACTCTTGGTATTGATTTCTTATTAAACACAATTGCTGGTTTGATTTTGATAACCCATTGTTCGTTGATTATAGGTGTTGGCTACTTAGAATGGATGACCAACCAAAATTTTATTTTTAATGAATCCTTTACAATACCATGTTCTTCTATCATTGTTTGGTTTTGGAATCGGTTCTGTTTGCTTACTGCATAATTGGCATCCTCGATTATGAATCATCAGACAACAATTCATCACTTCCATTGGTTTTGGCTTACCATTGCCTCAAATAGCTTTTTGTCCCAATAGAGTCTTATATAGTTGCTTTCCAGAGTTTTAACATTACAGTTGATTGCCCTGATTCTTCTGAACATCACCTTGCTTTTTGTAAGCGTTGGCTTGACAATACCTACTATTCTTTAGATGAAAGCTAACACCTCTTCCTTGAAACAAGAGACCTAGCCAGGCATGTGTCCACACTTATGAGCAGCTCCGTCAAAATCCCATGCTTTTTTTGCTGTTCTTCATGGAGTTCGATTGTCGGTCCTGTGCTTTGCCAACACCAGTCTCCTTACTAGCCACATGCAGATCTTTGATTCTTATTTCTTCTGGCTTATTTTTTGATGGGGACACCGAACCGGAAACATTGGTTACGCGCGCGTATCATTATAGACGATGGAGGATAGCCCAAACCATTGAGAAATTGGGCTTTAACTTATGTTTTTGGGCTTAATTTATATGGACTTTTAGTTAAGGGTTATGAATTTGGTTTTATTTGTGGGTTTGATTTAATTATTGTTGAATATTTTATTTAATGGGCCATAAGCTCAATTGCTTATTCTAGTTAGGGTTTTAGTATAAATACCCTACTTTTCTAAATGTTATGGGACTTTTGATGATTAATGAAAATTTGCAGACTTTGCATATCTCCAATCCCCTTTCTTTTTTTTCTTTGCTTTTTCTTCTCAGCTTCTTTTCTAAAAGCTTCTTTCTTTTCCCGGCTTTAATTCTTTTGTTTGTTGTCCCGCGTCATTTTTGTTATAACGGTTTCGAAACTTATGTACTGGCATTGCAATCATTATTTGCACTCGGGATGTTTATTCCTCTGCCTTTTTGAATTGTTCTGGCAGGGTACTAATACCCTAATCCAAAGTTATCAAAAACATATTTTTAATACGGCATGAAAAATATAAAATAAACTCAAATCATAAAAACAAATTGTAAAATCATAAAGAATTTTTTTTCATACATAGTTCAAGCATCTTAAAATACATGATTCAAATAAAAATTCATACATAATTTAAATAACTTTTCATTAACTAACAATTAACAAACTTAAAACAAACAATCTGCTGGTATGTCATGTAAACTAAAATTAGCTTCATTGCCTTCATCTTGCTCATTATTTCTCAGACATTCATTAATATCATTATCATCAAGAGGATTATTAGTGTCACTACTAGTACCAACACCAATATTATGAACATTAGTGCTACTACTAGTACCAACACCAATATTATCAATGTTATTTAACTCAAAACTCCTTGAATTCTCTAAATTGTTATCAATTTGAATCTTCAAATCATCTTCAATACCATGACTCTCCATTTCAGCATCATTAGGAATTTTTTCTTTATCACTTTCATCTTTTTTACCATTTTTTCTTCGTGTTGCACTGTCAATAGCACCAAGCAAATCAAAGTTTGAATATTTTTCTCCCTTGGTTATCCAATCATCATCAGATGAAAGATCATCTACTACACCAAAATCATTAGCTTACTTTTTGATTTGGTTATCATTCAATTTCAGATTGCATATTACAAATACCAAGTCATTCATTTTTCTCTAGTGCAAACGATTTCTTCATTTTATATGAACCTAAATAAACAATTCAAATTTATAAGATTTTTATCAAATATTTCAACATTTTAAAAAAAAAAAACTCACCATTTCAAATGCACTTCAGTTACACTCACATCCAGATGAAGTACAAATCAAGCTTAGAACTTGGATTGCAAACCTTTGTAATTCTGGACATTCATCCCCATAAGAATCTCACCATTGAGCTGGAGTTTTTTTTTTATCTCTTGTTGTCTTGGCAGCCTTAATGCCAAACAATCCTTTTGCATCCTTGAATGATTCAAGTTGTAAGTCAATTTTGCACCTTTCAATTGCATTAGGCACCATCATTTCTAAGCATTGATATAATCCAATTTTAATGTTGACATTAACCTTAAAATTAGGATTATAATGATAATAAGGATTCAAATAATAAGTTGCTGCATGTAAAGGTATGTGGAGTTGAAGTTCTCATCTTGCATCAACAATATTCCATATAGGTATATAACTATACAAAAAAACAATAAAAATATCATTACAATCTAGGAATATCTCAATTGAAATTATCTCTAAAGACATTCATATTAATAGATGACAACATTTGAAATAAACAATTAGCAAGATATATACCTTTTTTTCACATAATCAAAATTCACTTGTATCTTCTTTTTTGCTTGATCCATTGCTTTATATATAAAACTCATAGCTGGTTTCTCATCTAAATCAACTAATCTGGTGACTACTTGGACAATATTTTCCTTCCCAATCCTCTCCACAATGACATCTAACATCTCAAATACTTTATCAGCAGTCTTGGACATATTAGAAGTATCCACCGATGACAAAAAAAACTGTCCCTTTAGGACCATTAACCAAAAAATTACAAATACGTCTTTTTTTATCTGTCCATCCATCAGACATTATTGAACAACCTGTTTTTTTTCCATTCTAGCTTGTACTCCTCAAGCAAGTTCATTGTTTGATCCACTTCTTCCTTCAAATACTTCTCTCTAATATCATGGTAGGATGGAGGCTTGAAACCTGGCCCATGCTTTGCAACCAATTCAAGTGTCTTAAAAAACTGAGGGTTTTTTACATAATTAAATGGAATTACACTAGTGTAGAAAAACCTTGCAATTTATCGACATGCTTCTTCTCTAATATCCTTTTTTAGCAATTGATTTAGGGTTATTTGTGTACTTCTACTCCCACTAGCCGCTCTCTTTCCTTTGTCCCTAGAGCTAATTTCTTTTATTTCATCATCATCATCATTTCCAATATATTGCTGAGCCTTTCTTTTCTTTTCAGTTGCTTCTAGATTTTTCACCAAAACACCCAAAATCATCTGTTTAACATTTTCTAGTACTTGCTGACATGACTCAACATCCTTACGAGTGTAAGCCAAATGCTGTTTGAAACGAAAAATACCTCCACTAATAATTTTTTGACAATACTTGCACTGAACTTTTCTAGAATTCTTATCAATATCTATACCATGTTGCCATCCCACATCAAGCCTATTACCAGAAGAATTTTTTCTAGATATCATAAGTTCAACAATTCAAGAATCAACTCAAATCAGCCATGTAATCAATCCAAACATTTTATGATTGTAATTAATTTTTTGTTAAAAAAGAAGTACCATAATACATGTGTTAGAAAAATAATGCAGCCAGTAATGGGAACATTTGTAAGGTTAAAACAAATAAACATTAAATCACAGAGAATCTACATTTTTATCCATATACAGCTTGTTCCATAATTTCCAAAACCATTTGAATTCGAAGACAATTATGAAAATTGTAGTGACAATTTAGAAGACTATAATCATGACCAGTAATATAAATCCCCTAAGTAGAGTGCATCTAGATATTAAACATCCCATCTGAGCTATCTCAATGAATTAAAGTTTGTTGCACCACTAAAATCTGAGCACACTCAAACTATAGTTTAAGTAGTAAACTATCCACAAAGCCAATTAGCCATAAACTGCAAATCCAGTTCCATCAATCACAACTTATTCACAAAGAAGAACCAGAGTGCATAATATAAGCAATAACTAAAGATGTGGAGAACACCACCTCTGATGCAGAACATCTGATTCAACCCATCAAGTTAAACATAGCCCCCTCTATTGAACAAAACAAATCTAGCAATATTCTATAAATTCACGTATAATTAGGCAGTTGAATTAAGAGAGAACCATTATCCATCAATATTCTATAGATTCACAGATAATTCAATCTTCAGTACCATGACATTATAAATGGAACAACTTACTGTGAAGAGGAAGTCATTGATGATGGAAAAAAAAGGAGACCATTGTTGATGAAGGCTGAAGATTAAGTCGTTGTTGAAGACTGAAGAGGAGAGCGGTGTTGATGAAGAGTGAAGAGTCTAAACTCTAAAGACTGAAGAGCATTGCCACTATTGATGAAGAGGAAGTCGTGAGCCGTTGATGATGGGGGGAAAAGAAGAGCGCTGCAGACTGAAGACTGAAGAGCATTGTCGCCTGCCGCTATTGATGAAGATTGAAGAGGAAGCCATGAGGCGTGAGGCCGTGAGTTGTTAATAGAGAAAGAGAATAGGGATTTAACTTCTGTTCTTTGTGTGTGTGTGTGTGTGTATCAGCTAATACAAAGATGAAAGAATGCGATTTACCCAATAGCCAATAGTCGCTGGACAGCTAAAGCCTAGAGGAAACAGTAACTGCAGTTTATGTTGTTTATTGAAATTGTTAAAACGGTCCTCAAATCGTGTTTTACATGATTTCACTCAATTTTAACGATTTCACCTGATTTCACTCATTTTCGAGTTTTTAGAACGATTTCACACATTAAGCATATATTGACTAGTCAAATAGTA
>Ga0307515_10006104_pt1 | contig 24228 bp, 22 predicted proteins | sample 17_EM_MG_FD_194513 | JGI IMG/M metagenome (GOLD analysis project Ga0307515, IMG submission 194513) | Populus trichocarpa ectomycorrhiza microbial communities from riparian zone in the Pacific Northwest, United States - 17_EM | ecosystem: Host-associated > Plants > Roots > Unclassified | place... | reverse complement strand
ACTATAAATTAGAATTACTAAAATTATACCTAATATATTTTATATTTTATATTTCCTTACTAAAGCTATACCGGAGAAGAGATAGTGCGGAACTGCTACTACCTAGCAAAATTAATAGGGAACTAGAATAGAATATAGAAGATATTTTAGACTAAAAATAGTACTAGAAGAAGCGCGAATTTTTAGTTTGCTAAGAAGGATACTCTTAGGCGTATAATAGTTGGGAACCTAAGGAGTACCTTTAGCCGGGATATAATATAGCAATTAAAACCTTTCTAAGGACTAAAGGTAAAGATTTAGTAATGGTTTTAGATATACCATAAATAAGATAACGGGGAAGACCCCATAAATTAAAACTATAAGGTTAAGTATAGGTATTAAAAACGGAAATATTTCGCTATTATAATAGGGATCCTAGAACCCTATAAGGGGAAGCCTATAGGATCTATAGGAGAACTACTAGGGGTACTATCTAAAGAAGACGCTATTTAAGAATAAGTAGTAGTAATATAAGAAAAGGCTTTAGGGATTTAGAAGGACCCCCTAAGGATAAAAGGAGAGTATCTAGTCTAGCACTAGAGATATATAGTAGAGTTAATAATATAAAGAGGAGCAAAAGGACAGCCTATAAAGAATTAAAAAAAATTATAAAATTATAAAGCACCTATAGGAATACTACCCATTTATTATATATAGGGATTATAGCAGTGCACTGCCTTTATAAGTATTGTTACTAAAGCTTAAAATAAAGGCATCCCTAAAGTATAAAGTTAATTCCTAATAATAGGGTATTCTAGAGGCACCTAAAAAGCACTATATAAAGCTATTTTATAAGAAGAAGGAAAGAGCTAGATAATAACTTAAATACTAGCAGCAGCAATAGGAGCCTCCTTTTTTATCTTAATGTTATTATTAATAGTATTATCGGCTCCTTTATCCTTAAAAGTATTAGCACTTTTACTAATATTCTTTTTAGAATAATAGGTATTAGAAGAACTAGTATAGGCGGAAGACTAGTAAGGAGAACGTTTATTTTAACGTTTATTACTATCCTTAGTATCCCTAGGTTCTAAATTGGCGTCTAAGTAGGGATTAGAGAGACGTTAGCTAAAGGAGTTAATATAGTTTCTAAGTAAGTTATTAGAGAAACTTACCTGGCTAAAGTAGCCCGCGTAAAAGTACGAATATTATTATTAATAAGGGTAAGCTGTTTGTATATACACTCCTAGATACTATATATCTAAGATTATTACATCTCTATAGTAGTGGAAACTCTTATTAAATTAAAGAGTTTATAAGTAAGGAAAGATACCTTCTATTCCCGCCTATTACTATTAGGATATTAGCGGAAATCTTAAATAGCGCGTTAGAGCCTATAAGTCTTATATATATAAATAGCGAGGATCTAGTATAATTAGTAAAATCTAGAATAAGACGGAATAGGAAATACTAGGATATAGGTTTTTCTCCTACTGCGGTAATAGGAGTATTTAGATTTATTTTTGTTAGAGTAAAGTATCTTATAGATATGGGAAGGATCCTATATAAAAGTATAAACGTAGTAATAATAGCATTTTAGGGAAACTACTATAGGAGTAATAGATACTGTTTACGGCGTTACTAGGAGAGGAATAATACTGCTATTAGTCTAGGGACGCGCAGAAGGACTATAAGCTATTATAAGAGAATACTTTAAGAAGTTAGTATTGTTATAAGAGATAAGGTAGGAATTCTATTACTTATAAATGCGTTAAGAAAAGATAATAAGGTAGTAATAAAAGTGCGGCTAAAGATATAGAAGCTAAAAGGCGAAATATAATAAAAACAGCCTATTTAAGAACGAGATAAATAATGTTGTTAATAAAAGGATAAGTAAGAGACGATAACTTATAAATAGAAAGAAATTAAAATAAAAGATATTATTATTAAAACCTATTTTAGGTAAATGGGGATAGTAGTTAGTTAACGCGTTACACTGGATAACCTCTAGATCTATTTATAATAAATTCCTAAAATTAAAGAGGTAAATCCCACTAAATTTTTATTACTATTATTAAAATCCTATTATAAAAGCACTATAAGGGGCTAGGGTAGGAGAAAAGTAGAGAAATAAAAGATAAAGTAAAGTTCCGCGCTAGTAAAGAGCTAGCAATAAGCCGCATTATAAAGTACCTTTCCACTAAGGGTTTCCTTAGTGGTTTTAGCCGGAACTTTATAAAAGCTTAGTAAAGGTAAAGTCTTAAAGGACTAAGACCTTAAAAGGGGAGGTAATTATAACGGAAACCCTTAGGAGGTATATATCTAATAAGATAGTAGGAGGTTTTATTTATACCCTATCTATATTCTAAAAGACATAATTAGATAGGTTAGGGGTAAAAGGTTTTATTAGCGTCTTAAAAGAAATATATAGGAAGCTAGTTCCCCTCTAGGGAAGAACTAGCAATTAGTCTCTAAATAGAAGAGGTTAGAAAGCATTCGTCCTTTATTTATAAAGATTATTTTACCTTAACTTATCTTCTACTTACCTGTAACTCTTATTCTATACTATTAATTAGATAATTATACGTTCTAGTTAAACTAGCCTTTTATAAATTCTAAGAAGTAATCTAGTAGCGCTAAGCCTTATTAATAGCCTTATATTCGTTAAATAGAGGTATATAAAAGTATAAATTATACTAATATAAATTAGCAGCGCTAAGTATAAAGAATAGAGACCCGCCCTTAATATTTTTAGTATAAGCTATAAGCTTATTTCTTTTTTACTTCTAGTAAGGCCTAGTGCCCTTAAGCTTCCGTATATATTATATAATCTTATTTAAAACCTAGTTACCCTTATTACTATTTATAAAATTACTAAGCTTATTTAAAGATAGACTATTTTTATTTAATCGGCCGTAAAGGAAGCGGGTAGCGTTAAGGGCTTACTCTCTTATAATCTAATTAAACACATAATAATAAAATAAGGGGTAGCGGCCAAACCGACTGTCCTAATACTTAAGTATATACTTGGCATACGCAGCTAGAGTAACTATATGGCTTTATAGTATATTAAAATTGGCTTTACTATAAGGAAATAGAGTAGGAAAGGCGCCGCGTATAATAAAGCTAGCTAATCGCTTAGAGAGAGGTGTTTATTATATAGTAGGAACCTCTAAGCCCGCTTATAGGTCTTATTAATATTAAACCTTACGACCTAAAAGCTCTAATTTATTAAGGTTAGGTATTAGATTAGAAACTAAAGTATCTAATATATTGTTATTAAATTTGTTATTTAGTATATTACTACCAAGCTTAGTAAGCAGAGGATTAATAGCAAAAGGACGTTATATAGAAGTAGTAAGGTAAGCTATTAGGCTACTAAAATTTAACTCTAATTTATTAATATAAGGTAGCTAATCTAATATAGAGCCATTTTTAGGTAAGCTAGTAAGCTAAGTACTATATATTTTAATATTGTAATAATTAGGATAATTAACCTTTAGAAAGTAAAGCTATAGTGCTATAGTAGAGCGCCTTATAGTATACTATTTAGTAAACCGCTAACTTAGGTATTCGCCACCCTCTACTACTGTAGGCCTTACGACTAGTATATTAAGTTTAGTAAGTAGCCGTAGTAGCTGCCTTTAAGTCTTTAGTATATTCTGGCTAAAGTAGTAAACGTAGCTAGTATAGTAATATTACTAGCTATATATACGTACGACTTATAAATAAATATATACGCGCGCAATTAAAAGCTCTTCTACTACGGTAAGTATAGGTAGGAAGCTAGGAATAGGCCCCAGATTAAGCCCGTTACTTTTACTAAATAGGGGGAAAAGGGTTAGATCTTTAAGGCTATTAGCGTCCTTAATGCAGGCTTTATATATACCTATATTATTACCCTCTATAGCTAGGCCTATTTAAAACCACCACTCCTTACAACGACTGCATATCTCTATATATTTAGCCTGTAGTATACTCCTAAACTTCTTAATTCACTCCCAATCAATAGCTAAAACGGGGTATAGTATAGCTAAAGCCGTCGCTTATTGCGAGAAAGGTAGTACTAGTACTAAGGCAGGTATTGGCGCTAGAGGAGGTATTAGCGCTAGAGGAGGTATTAGAGCTAGTTCCGGCAAGGACGCATTTAGGCCCTCTTAGATAGCCCTTCTAGCTTTATCTATTATATATAGCGGAGGAGTTAACAAGTAAGCTTCACCATGCCGATTAAAAATGCGGTGCTCCCGTTATATTACCCTAATTCCCTTCCGCCGCCGAGCTATTTCAGGGGTATCTTAACTATTCTAGCCGTAAGGTAAGAAGACGTCCTTAGTATCGGTTTTAGGTAAAGCATTTCACTAACGCTTTATAGGACGAGTCTTAGTAGTAAACCTAGCTATACTTTCCGCCTATTTAAACTATATTCAGAAGCCTAGGAAAGTAAGTAAAAGTAGAAATAATATATAGGGAAAACGCGCCTTTAACTAACACGCCTAATATAGCTTTAAAAGCTTAGTAAATGGACCGTTTTTAATAAAATTAATACGGGGTTGTATTAAATAGCACTTGCTATACCTAACTAAAGCAGGTTCCGCCATAGCTAAGACGTAATAGTAGTATTAATAGAGATATTAACAAAAAGATTAGTCTGTTAATATTTTTGATAGTAAGATCTTAAATATTTTAAAGTTCGTCACGTGTATTCTACAGGTAGATACCGTCCACAACTTTTTTTTAACCTAATCAAAAGCAGGCTTGGCAAAAAATTAAACCAATTAAAAGCAGGCTTGGCAGAGTTTGAAATTTGGGACCTGAAAGTAATAGACCACTCGTAAACTCGGGTCAATAAATGTCATGGTCAACCGACCACGTGACAGGGGACCGCCTAATTTCGGCTAGGTCAGCCGAACTTTTAGTGCGGTAGGGCGCTACGCGACTCGCATTAGGCAGCTCCAGGCTCCAACACCCATGCGATATTACCGTTTGAGACGCGATATCTCCGCTCTCGTGGTGCACATAAAGTCTTGCGCCCTTTGTGTCCTCGGAATTGTTCTGTGAAGCGAGCTTCCAGCGTAGTAGTCTAGGCTTCTTCTGCGGTGCTCCTATGGCGTCCAACTATACGGACATAGCCTCGACATGCACCCTTCATGCCGACAATGTATTCGGCCCAGTGGTTGCTTCTCCCTGCCGTCATGGCTTTGATTTTACCTTACTGTTTGAACAATCCATCCTCTCAATTGTCCCATCGTCTATCTTCCTTCTGCTAGTGCCTTTGAGATTGTTCTGGCTGTATCGTTCTAGCATTACTACCCTCCCTCACTATAGTGTTTACACTGGAAAAGCGGTAAGGACTCTGGGATGCTTTACTTCCGGTTGAGAGCACTTCTGACTTACAATACCTACCCTCAGCTGGCCATATCCCTTCTTGCCGGCCTTCAGTTAACCCTACTAATACTATGGACGACAAACCCGACCATCCGCACGCTAACTTCGGTACCTTCTGCTATACTTTCGCTTGTCGGTGCACTGGCGATATATCCATTATCCTACTTAGAACACACTCGCTCTGTTCGTCCTTCGGCCCTTCTTGAAGTCTACCTTATAGCCTCCTTGCTGCTCAATATCCCTCAAGCACGCACACTCTTTCTTCAGCATAATGACATATCAATTGCAGCCATTTTCGCAGCGAGCATTGGGGCCATGTTATTGCTCTGGATCCTGGAGGCTCGGAATAAGACAAAGCACCTTAAATATCCGTATAAGGAATATCCCCCTGAGGCTACTCGGGGAGTTTGGAATAGGACGTTTTTCTGGTGGTTGAACTCTCTATTCGTCAGGGGCTTCAAAAGAATCCTGTCCTTGGAGGATCTTTACCAGACACCCCCAAGCTTGTCTTCAGAGCGGCTGCGGGATGAGATGCAGGCAGTCTGGGACCGACGATGTAAGTGATGCTGCGTGTATTCCTACTGTATCTATCGTGCTGACATTTTCTCAGCTAAACCTGAAGGCCGACGTTCCTTGGTATGGACATGTGTAAAATGTCTTCGTTGGCCGTTACTCTCAGTCGTACCTCCCCGCTTATGCTTGATCGGTTTCAACTACGCCCAGCCTTTCTTGATAAGCCGTATGATCAGCTTCGTGAACCAGCCGCGTGCGTCTCAGAATTATAATCAGAGTCTTGGTTTGATTGCTGCTGCAGCTTTGATCTATACTGGCGTTGCTGTGAGTGCATTTATCTCCCCGCGGAAAGACCGAGATGCTAACAGGGTACCTAGGTATCTACCGTGTGCTACATGCATCGACTATTTCGGTCAATCACTATGCTTCGGGGCGGACTGGTCGGCCTTATCTTTAACAAGACACTTCTTTTGCGCGATGGAGTATATGATGAATCTGCGTGAGTATATCATCTTTGTCCTAGTCACACCGTTACCGGTATTGATTCGCTGTTTCAGTGCAATAACACATATGTCGACCGACATTGATAGAATAGCCGCAAGCATGCAGAGCATGCATGAGACTTGGGCTCGCCTTATTGAGGTGTCAATCGGTGTCTGGCTGCTTTCAATCCAACTAGGAGCAGTCTCGGTAATACCCATCATTGTTGTAATTAGTAAGTTAAGCACCATTATAGTCTCGTAAAGCATCATATATAAGCTAATATGCAGGATAGTTTGCGCCGCTATAAACACTCGAGCCGCAAAGCATTCTAGTAACCAGCAAAAGATCTGGGCCGCATCTCTTCAGACACGCATTGCGTCAACAGCGTCTCTGCTAAGTTCAATGAAGAGTGTAAAGATGATGGGCTTAACAGGCTTGATGTCCAACGGCATCCAGGACCAGCGTGTTAAAGAGATGAAATCAGCGAATGGGTATAGATGGCTGGTAATATTAACAAACACAATTGGTAAGTTAACTCCTGCAGAACACATCTATGCCTTCGTATTCTGATTTTTTAACAGGATACACTCCTGCCATCTTTGCGCCTGTCCTAACCTTTGTGGCATTCGAAATAAAAGCAAGAGTTCAGGGCTCGAGCTCCCTTTCCACCAATCAAGCCCTCACGTCGCTGGCCACGGTAACTCTACTAACAAACCCCGCATCTACTTTGCTGACTGCAATCCCCGAAACTGGTGCTGCCATTGGATGTTTTGAACGCATCCAGAAATTTCTCGTTGCGCCCTCTTGGGAGGATAAAAGGAGCCGCACGGCACAACACCGATTAACTTCGGACGAGCCTTCCTCATCTCAAGTGAATGCGGACATAGAACTTCAAGAATTTCGGGCTGACAACCAGGGATTGAGCTCTCGAGTTGCCTTTCCCAAGAAGTCCGAGAAGAATGCGGTTTCAATGACTGGAATAACAGTTCGGCCCTCACCAACTTCAGAGCCCGCTGTCTTTGACATTGACCTGCAACTCAAAGCTTCCACAACAACGATATTGACTGGACCAGTGGGATCTGGGAAGTCTACCCTTATGAAAGCTATCCTAGGAGAGCTTCTTCTCGACAAGGGCGACATCTCTATTACCTCCACAAATTTTGGGTACTGCAGTCAAACGCCATGGATTTTGAATACGACTATTCAACGAAACATTTGCGGTTTGGGAAGAGCCCATAACATTGACGAAGAATGGTATCAATCTGTTCTAACTGCTTGTGGCCTGGATCAAGATCTGCTTCAGTTGGAGGACGGGGATCAAAGCACACCCGGTACCCGAGGTTTGACACTCAGCGGTGGTCAGAAGCAACGCGTAGCTCTTGCACGTGTGCTTTACGCGAAACCTGATATTGTACTCCTCGATGATGTATTAAGTGCATTGGATAGCAAAACCGAGAGGCTTGTTATCACCAATCTTCTCGGCCCACAAGGACTTTTCCGGAAATTTAACTCTACGGTTGTTTTGATCACTCATTCCACTCGTCACTTCCATCTTGCCGACCACATCGCAGTTCTAAGCAAGGAGGGAAAGATATCTCAACAAGGAAATTTTGACGAGTTAAAAGTGCAAGACGGTTATGTCAAAAGCCTACTTCTAGACACATATCATGGCATAGAAGAGGCAGCTCCCGCCACAAAGCCAACTTCAAAGAGAAAGCGACCAGCTATCAAAGGCGTCACTCCAAACGATGTGACCGACTTGACGCGGAAAACCGGAGATATTGCTGTGTACAAATATTATTTTAAATCCATAAGCAAGTTCGGCGCTGTATGTTTTCTCAGCTGCACGGCTCTCTTCGTATTTACGCAGTTTTTCCCTCAAATCTGGCTCGTGTGGTGGACCAAGGCAAATGGCCATGAAACAGGGAAGTTTGTCAGTGTCTATGTGATACTGGCTGTTGCTTCCTGGTTCTTCAGAGTCGGTTTGCTGGGTTGGATACTCCTGTGGATTTCCCCAAGATCTTCTATCAAACTCCATCAAATACTACTGCAGACAGCTACCAGGGCCCCGCAATCGTTCTTCGCAAAGACCGATACAGGAGTGACGTTGAATCGATTCAGCCAAGACCTTGGCCTAATGAATCGAATCTTGCCTCTATCATTTGGAAGAGTATTCCTTGCGGCTTTCACAATTATCGCACAAGCAGCGCTTATAGCGCAAGGTTCCAGCTACATGGCAATCGCAATTCCTTTCATTACTCTGGCGTTTTACCTACTTCAAAAAGTCTATCTCCTGACATCTCGACAACTCCGCTTCCTTGATTTGGAAGCCCGCAGTCCCGTCTACACTCATTTTCTAGAATGCTTGGAGGGGCTATCAACCATCCGTGCCTTTGGCTGGACTCAAATAGCACAAGAGATACAGATCGAGCGTCTCGACGTATCTCAACGGCCTTACTACTTGTTGTTTTGTCTGCAAAGATGGCTTGCTCTCGTCCTCGATCTCATGATTGCTGTGGTAGGTATTGTGGTTGTTGCACTAGCTGTGAGGGTGCCCGGCGCATCTAGTGGAGCAGCGATCGGCATTGCCCTCAACAATGTCTTGGGGTTCAACCAGTCTCTCAGAGTGTTGGTAGAGAGCTGGACTCAACTCGAAACCTCCCTAGGTGCAATTGCGAGGCTGAAGAACTTTGAGGCTACAGTGGTTCCGGAGGACAAACCAGAAGAGTCCGGTGTGGCACCCGAGTCGTGGCCGGATCAAGGGGCTATAGAGTTCCGAGATGTTACGGCTTCCTATGGGTAAGAGATATCATAATGGCGCTGAGAAAATGCTAACCTTTACCTTAGACCGTCGGCGCCTGCCCTTCACAGCATCTCCATGACCATCGAGCCCGGTCAAAAGATTGGAATCTGCGGACGCACTGGAAGGTAAGCTAGCCTAAATCGAAGCCTGCTGCTCGAGCTTACTTTAGTGATATGGAACAGCGGCAAAAGCTCGCTCCTACTCACCCTCTTCCGCCTCCTCGAGCTCGACTCCGGCACCATCTTCATTGACGGCATCGACCTCCGCACCCTCCCCCGAGAGGTGATCCGTACCCGCATGACTGCTATCCCGCAAGACCCCTTCGTGCTGAGCTCCTCGGTCCGCGCCAACGCCGACCCTGCCGGCGCCGCCACTGATGCTGCCATCATCGATGCGCTCAACAAAGTCCAGCTATGGGACAGCATCCACGCGCGCGGCGGGTTGGACGCGCAGATGAAGACGCAGCCACTGTCTCAGGGTCAGCAGCAGCTATTTTGCCTTGCGAGGGCCATGCTGCGGGACAGCAGGATTCTGGTGCTTGATGAGGCGACGAGCAATGTGGATCAGGAAACGGACACGCTGATGCAGCGGATTATTCGGAGGGAGTTTGCGCGGCATACGATCATTACGGTGGCTCATCGGCTCGATACAATTGCGGATGCGGATGTCGTGGCTGTGCTGAGTGAGGGGCGGTTGGTGGAGTTTGGGAAGCCGGAGGAGTTGCTGGCAAGGCAATCGAGGTTTAGGGAGTTGCATAATAGGTAGGGCTTAGAGGCTATTGGGTGAGAGTTAGGGTTTGAGGGGAGATAGTGGTTGTAAGCTCATCGCTTCGGGCAGGGGTTTTTGCTGTTGAAGGTGCGTTGCGGAAGCAATCTTATAGCTGGTGTAGGTAGGGAGAAAATCGATCACAGCCGGCGGGAGTAGATAATTCCACATAGCTAGTCAAGGATTCTGTCAGCTACGGGTAAATCCAAGCGATAAGGGTCACTTGTTCGCCCTTCTCAATCTCGTTGGCTTAGTTGATACATGCTGCATCGACCCATAGTAGACGTAATTTGACTGCCCCGCTGAAACGTCTTCATGCTAGAGACAGATCCGTCGTAATTTTTATGGCGACTTGAGATATAAAAAAAGTCTATGGAACTGCAGCCTCTCCCAATTGTGGAAATTGGTTCATAAGCGAATTGATCTTGTAAGCGACGCTCTGTAAGTGTAGCCTAAAAGCAACGGTTGGGAGGATGTGGGTTCAAGCCTGGGGGGTGAGACGGAGTCTGGATGGTTGAGCTTATTGAAAGGGTATATCGGAGGCACTTGAAATGAATCCTCAGAATCCTCCATAATTGTAATGCTATCGTGTCAACATCCTGAAGTTCTATCAGCGTAGGTGCGCTCTGAAGCTGTGGCTTGCGTATATCTCAGTACCTTAGGTGTAAACTTGGTCACCAGCATTTGTCAAAGGTAAAGTTAACCTCCACAACCTGATATGCTTTTCTCCTTACTTCAACTCTTACCGCCCGAGCTCTCATCCACAACCGGCCCAGATATCCATGAGGGATCATCAGCTAAGCCATATGGCGCCATCGGCACCTCGTGCAATTTATCTTGTCGCGCTAGCTAACCGAGCACATCAAGGGGCTGATCTCTCACATTACGCCTTTGTTATCCTTTAACCCGCTGGCGTCCATGGAGTAAGTGGTCCGTGCAGAACACCCGAATCCAGGCAACGCGTACAGTCGATTACATTGATCTAATTGGCTAACTCTTATCGATAATGAATGGACGAATTTCAGCGGGTTCAGGGATAAATAGAGCTTCTATTTCTATCAATCGCCTCGAGGAGGCTCTCACACCGAAGTATTAATACAATATGGTTAAATAGCCCCCATGCTTGAAGTTTTACGACCATTGGGCAGCGAATTTAGGCACTGATCGCTGGTTGAAGATGATTTCCACCAGAAGCGTTCTAGACAGCTGTGGCGTTTTCCTTGGCTATATAGATTCAATATTTCAACGCCGCTGGCGACTACTAGTTCTCCGGGCACTACGAGGGGATGGTATGCTCAGTCCTGTAGCGCGTGGTATCTCGCGGGAGGGAGGATATATATTCTGGGTTAGATATGACATATCGGCCCTTTTCTTTTCACTTCCTTTCTTGCATCGCACAGCCTCACCTTGCGCTTGTCACTCATTCAAGTCACTCGTTCAATCATTGCTGCTGCAATGTTAGTTCATTTCTTCTCCCTTCTCTCTCTCCTCCCTCTTCTCTATACGCGCTCCGCTTTTGCGGCGACTACGCCACTCTGCCCTGCTGCCAACCAAACCTTGTATGTCTCCGGCTCACAGAGCTACCGCATCGATTGCGGTATCAATTATAACGCAGGAGATATGTCGTCACCTAACGGACAGACTGCTGTAACGATGCAAGACTGTATAGCATCATGTACCGCACGGGCTGGATGCGTCGCTGTTAACTACTCCTCTGGGCCTAAGGCTTGCTACCTGAAAAAGATTGTGGGAAAGGGCGCTTTGAGCAGCGGGATATGGGGAGCTATGATAGTTACGGACGGGACGGGAACGAGTTCAAGCTCTTTCATGATATCAAGCTCGGCATTGGCGCTGAGTTCGTCGGTTGTGCTGAGCTCGTCGGCAAGCATATCCACGACGTCGAGCTTGTTCAAGTTTCCAAGCTCCAGCGGATCGTCAGTTCCTGCTGTGGTGTCGAGTTCTACTTCCACTTATACTACGTCTCTATCTTCTAGCCGCTCCTCCACGGCATCAAGTTCCCCCACGATGTTAAGTTCCTCCACTACGTCAAGTTCCTCCACGATGTCAAGTTCCTCTATCACACCAAGCTCCGCCGCTTCTAGTAGTTCCCCGGTTTCATCAACATATACGACGTTTAGTGGTTCTTTCGTAGTCATGAGCTCTTCTTATTCATCCAGCAGCTACTCGACATCAACCAAAACCCTTTCGTCATCTCTCTCAGCCAGTGTATCAACGCCGTCAAACTCGTTGAGCAGACTTCCATCTTTCAGCACGTCGTCTGCATCATCTTCTTCCAGCTTATTTTCGAGCACTAGCCCCGGCCTCTCCACTACCTCTACAATCAATCTCTCCAGCACTTCGTTCAGCACTGTTTATCTGTCCTCGAGTACTCCTTCTCCCAGCAGTGTCTCATCCAGCATAAGTTCAAGTTATATAACGGTAACATCTGTGGCTACCTCTTCGTCTTCATCCTGGGTTTCAACAACTAGTGCCTCAATCACCTCGTCAGCTAGCTTAGCTGCTACTCCACTCGCCTGCCCTGCAGCTAACGGAGGCATATTTCAGGCTGCTGCCAGCGGTGAAGCATTCCGCATGGAATGCGCACTCGATCGTGCCGGCGGCGACATGGGCATGCAATACACATCTAGCATGGAAGCATGCATCAATCTCTGCGATATGACTAGCGGATGCATTGTTGTGTCGTGGGTTGCTTCGGGAGGAGCTTGCTACATGAAAAATTCGATTGTTAGTGCAAGCACGAATTCTGGCGTCTGGGGGGCCATCCAGGTCAAAGCCGCAGCATCCTATGCTACCGCAACGAGCACAACCACCAGCACACCGACAACCTCATTCGACTACACAATCCCAACAAGCAACGACCTGTACCCAAGCGTCAGAAAGCGCGGCCTCGCTTACAATGACGCCAGTCTCACGCACTTCTTCGATGGCTTCAAAGTGTCATGGGCATATAACTGGTACTCAGCACCTGTTGACAGCACCAGCCACCCGAGCGACACACCCAGCCTCTCGCAGACCTTCGTGCCCATGCTATGGAGCGACACCAGTGACTTAACCTCCGTATGGGCCGCGAACGCGCAAGCCGCCCTCGACGCCGGCGCGGATCACCTGCTCGCCTTTAATGAGCCTGACCAGTGCAGCGACGGGTTTGGGGGCAGCTGCATGGGTTCTCCCGCACACGCAGCCGCGTCCTACAAAACGTGGATGCAGCCGTTCGCAGGCCGTGCTAAGCTGGGCGCGCTGGCCGTCACAAATGGCGGCTCGCCGATGGGGCTGACGTATCTAGAGTACTTCATCGGCAACTGCACGGGCTGCACCATTGATTTCATCCCAATCCACTGGTACGACCAGTGGTGGAACGTCGACTATCTGTACTGGTACGTGCAGCAGGCGTATCAAGTGGGTGGGGGTAGGCCGATTTGGATCACTGAATTTGCGCCGTGGGGCGCAGAGGAGTGGCAGCAGTGGTGGTTTTTGAATCAGACGTTGCCGTGGCTGGATCAGTATGACGGTGTGGAGCGGTATGCTTATTTTGGAACGTTTGATGGTATGTTAATTAATGATAATGGGACGGGGCTGTCGAGGTTGGGCGAGCTCTATAATGAGAGGAGAAGTAGTTATTAATATTTAAAATCCTTATGCGCCAACGTATCTAAATTAAAGCGCCTCTTTGCCGGTAATTCGCTTGAATTCTTTCTCTGTATGCTGCCAAATTTGCTCTACATTCCCTTATTTACGGAATCAGCCAAGAGCTTTTCTACTTTGGGTCCTGAACTCTACATCCAGCCTACGGAGTATACACCGTTTTTAAGTTTACTATTCGTGTAGTCGTGGCGGTCGCTGGAGGCTCCTGGAGTGCTGGTACTGTATGCTGAGTATTGCCTTAGTGCAGCTCTTAATTAACTGTCTCGTGCTCGTGGTCCCTGCGGATGCAATCGCAAGTCTTAATGAGCGGGTTTCCCGTATCACCAAATTGAGCTAGTTTAAGTCATGTGAAATGGCTTGGCTTGTGATGAGTCTATCTAACTCTTTATTCAAGTTATCTATCCAAAATTATCCTCCCACCCATACCCATACTAATTTACATTCTGAACACACCCCATCTCGTCTCCTTTTCCTCTGCTTGCCCTCCCATAGCCGCCCTCAACCCCATTCCAAGAACCGCTCGCGTATGCTCCGGCGGAATAACGCCATCATCCCACAACCTCGCTGATCCAAAAGTAGCCTCACTCTCGCGTTCGATACGCGCTTTGAGTGCCGGGTCAGCTGATTTCCCAACAGCCTCCATAACGGAAGAGAGCTGTTCAGGTCCCATAACAGATGTGCGGGCATTAGGCCACGTCCAGAGGAAGCGAGGGGAGTAGGCCCGGCCGCTAAATATGTTAGCATCTTTACATGTTCTTGACTGTGTCGGTGCAGTGGGTGGCAAAATCAAGAAGAACTAGTGAACATCCACCACTCACCACATGCCATAATTTCCTGCTCCTGCACTTGATCCGAAAACAACGGTAAACTTAGGCACCTCCGCACAGCTAACCGCTGTCACAAGCTTGGCTCCGTTCTTAGCAATGCCTCCCTTCTCGGCATCCGCGCCAACCATGAATCCTGAAATATTTTGTAGAAACACGAGCGGTATTTGTCGTTTTGCGCAGAGCTGGATGAAATGTGCGCCCTTGAGAGAGCTCTCAGAGAACAAAATGCCGTTGTTGGCGATGATGCCGACGCGATGGCCTTGAATGCTAGCAAAGCCAGTTACCAAGGTTTGGCCATAGCTGGGTTTAAATTCGGAGAAGACGCTCCCGTCGACTATGCGAGCAATTACTTCGTGGGCAGGGATCTGGCGGCGTAGGTTGGTGCCGACAATGCCGGCAAGGTCGGCAGGGTCATGTAACGGCTCTTTGTAGCTAGCAGAAGGGGAGGTAGAGGGTGGAGCCTGGCCCCGGATCCAATTAAGGTTGCTAATGCTACGGCGGGCGAGGATGAGAGCATGAGCGTCATCAACGGCAAGGTAGTCGGTCACGCCTGAGATTTCGCTGTGTAGTTTACCGCCGCCAAGGTCTTCGGCGCTGACAATTTCGCCTGTGGCAGCTTTCACGAGGGGTGGACCAGCAAGGAAAATATGGCCTTGCTCCGCAACGATTATAGATTCGTCGGACATGCTTGGGACATAGGCACCCCCGGCTGTGCAGGGTCCCATGACCACAGAGATTTGGGGTATTCCCATAGAAGACACTGAAAGGTGTTAAAAATAGTAGCGGGAGGACTGAAAATTGGTTGTGGGGTATATAAACGTACTCCGAGCTTGGTTAAAGAAAATACGACCAAAATGATCTCTGTCAGGGAAGACGTCGGCTTGATGTGGCAGGTTGGCCCCTCCAGAATCGACGAGATATATGCATGGCAACCCTATTAATGTCACTAATGTATACCAATGAAGAAGGCGACACTCGTACGGTTTTCCTGCGCTATGGCCTGCGCCCTTAGGTGCTTCTTCACGGTTATGGGATAGTACGTGCCACCCTTGACCCTTATCGTTCATTAGTTGATATATGGTAGAATGACACTATATACCTACGTGCTATCATTTGCCACAATCATACAAGTTACACCTTCTACGGTCCCAATTCCCGTAATTATTCCTCCCGCAGGTACGTCTTCACCAGGGTATACCTCGTAGCCTGCCAACTGTGACAGCTCGAGGAAGGATGTCCCAGGATCTATGAGCGCCGTGACTCGACTACAAGAATTAAGCAGTCAGCCTAGAGTTCTGGATACTCTACTATGCGATATTAGAGAGTTCCAACATACTCCCTCGGCAACATCTTCCCCCTCGCAATATGCTTGTCTCGCGCCTTCTGCGGCCCCCCCTGTGCTATTTTCGCATGCAATTCCGTCATGCGAGCCATCAGCTCATTCATCTGCTGTTTATTCTCCCTAAAATCCGGCGAGGAAGTGTCGACGGCAGTCGGTAATATAGAAATGGCCGAGGCATGGTGGGTGTGTGTATGCGTTGCAACACTACGAATGCATTGTCGAGGGCGGACACACGGCGGTCGCCGTCTCGCCGTCAGTCTGGCTGAGCACCGGAATAAAGCGAGAAGCTCACGGGAGGGGACTGCTGAAGCCATGGGTGGGAGAATGGAATTGAAGATAGCGGAGGATGGTGTTGATGTTCATGTCGATGCTTGGGCCGCTTCTCTGGGGTTGATTGAGCCGATGGCAGCCGGCCATGGGGAGAAGCTTCCGGTTTCATACCGGATTGTTAAGTTACCCGAATATTGCCACGAACAACATTGCCTCGCCTACAGAGTACAGATTTCGAATCCGGATTAGCTAATCATGTAGGAATGTTACTACTTTGCATTACAAGTCTGTTGCCGAAGCTCCTGAAGGTTGAATACTAAATCTGGTGAGTGTCTTTACTCTTTAGTCCATCCTCTCCTACCACTTCCAACCCTCCAACCCACTCACACTGGCCTTCTTCCGCTACTCTTCACGGCCAAAACAATCATAACCTCGCCCAGTGTCCGATTATCTGCAATCCCAATTCTCTTTTTCATCCTATGTATCTAATTCACCCCCCAAATCCCTGCTCATCAACGTCGTTGCCAACCAAGCTTTGCCTATTGCCTTAAAAAATGTCAGCTACAAGCACTACTCGTTACTCATCCGCAAAAACACCGTGGGCGCCATTACCGTCCCCTTCTTGTTCCCGGAAGTCAAGGGGGAGAGTCTTGAGGAGATCTGCCGTATCCTCGGGAAGGTTATTTTGCAAGATTTGGCGCGGGTGCAGGTGAAGGTGGAGAGCGAGGCGGAGTTGAAGAAAAAGTAATAAATCAGACGGTATTTGGGTGCGGAACACGCAGCCACGCGCGAGCCCGGATTCGTATATACCACTGTCTGATCTTCTGGAATATGAAGAGGTAGATGGTGTAGAGACACCTGCTCTAGTAATTTTGACTGAAGCATCGCTAATTTATAACCAAGAGTCACACAGAACTGCCATTTTCTCCCCGCCTAAAATAGTCCGAATATTCCTAAACCTCAAAATATTGAGACCCAAATTCTCACAAGGCGAACACTTGCTATGAAACCAAGTTTTAAAGCTGGTCGGAAAACAGACCCACCACCCGATCTATACTAGAATTTAGGTTTCGTAATAGGAGAATAACTGTATCGCTGAAAATTTCTATATTTAGTAGTATCGGAGATTTGTATCGTGCCCCGAAGATCAGGTCTAGGCGCCGAGCCAACCGTGCCCCTTGGCATCAAACCGGCTCTTCTGGGCGACGTCTTGGTCTTGACGACATCCGCCCTATATACCTTAAATTCACTTCCGTTCATCTTCCGAAACTGGGGCGCTAACGAGTGTTCCAAATTCAATGATTTGGCTCGCAAAAGACGTGTCTCCAAGGCACAAAAGAGCTGAATAAACTTTATTTTCATGCAGTCCGAGTATTGTCAATAGATCTCGAGTATAAGTACAAGCTTCCCTCACCAAAAATCACAACAGGGAAATCCCAAATGTATTGTCGCTGATGAAATAATAGAACATGAACGCCTCAATCCTAAGGCCAGCGTCGATATGAAATGAACGCTATCTCACGTAATCATGAACCACGCACCCCCTAATATCCCGCCGAGTACCAGCGTCGTCAAAATCCCCGCGCCGGCTCTATCGCCCGTCGTCACTGGGTTACCCTCCAGCGGGTTCTTCGTCTCACCATTACCTGTTCCCGCCGCCGGGTTACCCTTGCTGGTTCCTCCCGTCACGGCCGTCTTTGGGGACGCCACCTCCGTGATCAGATTCGCTGATATGACGCTGAGTGCACTCATTTCCTGCCCGACGCCGGTGTTGCCGTCCGAGGTCGACTGGAACCAGCGCGAGCCGCACGCGGTCCCGGAAGTTCCGCCATTACATTGCGCCGCAGCTGCCTTGGCCGAAGCGGCGAGTTTAGGCATAATACTCGAGGCCGTGTATGGCGCTATTTGCGCAGCGACGGCCATCCAACGTGACAGGTAAGCTTTGAAGGACCACTGATCCGTGTCGCACTTTTGGTTTAGTTCGCAGGCGACTTCTACCATTACGTTACCTCCGTATTGGGAGGGGAAAAAAACGTCAGAGTTGTTTAGCAGGCCGGTAAGGCGCGTTTGCCAGATTGTAGAACCGTTGGTATAGTTGTACATCTATGAGAAAGTTAGCCGGTGAATGGGTAAATTAAGTGGTAGTGATACTCACATATGCAGCACCACCAATTAAGATACCGTAATTGTAAGACCATTGCATTTGGTCTGCGTCAGTGCAGTTCTGGAGAGAGTTGGAGCCATCATAGACTTGGTATTGGTCTGTTAAAAGCGGAGACGCTGCAAGCCAATCGTACACTTTGTTCGCCCAATCAGCGTAGGTCTGATTTCCAGTATATTTTGCAAGACGGGCTGCTAGCTGGAAGAAGCCACCATTCGAAGCTGTATTCTTGTAGTCGTAGCCATTATTAAAGGTATAGATTTGCCAAGGTAGACCACCAGAACATAGGGTTATATCCCATCGTTGGGTCATCTGATTGAATATTGCTTGCGCAAGGGCAAGCCATTGCGGCTGGTCTGCAGGAGGATTAGGGAAGTTCAGCTCTGCAGCTGACATTACTGCGAAGCCCCAGAAGAGTTGATCGTCGTTGCCCTGTCAATGTGAGTAAGTCCCAATTGGATATGATATTGAAGAGCGTCTCACCTCGTCCTTGGACTGATTCGGAGGCATCTACAGTTTGTGTAAGCAGAGAATTTGCGTTCAGATTCGTTAGATCTTACATAATTGGCCTGAGGTCCCACTTGGAACAGCAGTCCAGCGGTTACCAGGTCATTGTAAGTAGTATCGTTGGTATAATACCAGTATTCGATCATCTGTCCAAACATGGCACCGGCTTCCCACCAATAATACGGTGGGTATGTAAGTAATCCAGGGATACCGCTCAATATTGTGCCACTTGCGTTTGTCGCGTAGTAGGCTATCATGTCATCCGCGATCGTCTTGGCGGCAGCCTTGATGGATGCTATGTGGATATATTGTTAGCTTAATCGCGCATGTGAGAGACGATTTGCGATGCCCTGTAATCGCAAGGACCGCTGCGAAAGGCATACAAGGTTGTGTGAGATCCAGCTCAACAGCTTCGGCGACAAAGGCATTCTGAGTAAAGAGGCTGACTGCTGTTAGCGCTCCAACGGCTCTCCGAAAGAAACCCATGGCCCCATATGTTGTTATGAGGCAAGGCAAGGGCGTAACGAGTGTATGCGGTGGGGAGTGGTGGACAACGGAGAATAAAGGACGAAAGTGAAGGTGTGCATACAGGATCTCAAAGGGGGCCAAGGGAATAATAAGCGGGAGGGATTGCGTGTGTACATGGAGAAGGCTTGAGAGGCTTGTGTCGGCAGGGGTGTGCCGAACAACCAGAGCGCAGTTTCAGGGCAATCAGCTGAGCCCGTGAGTGTGCTGACCCTTCGTATCGTTCAGACGCAAAGCGAGCTGACGTCGCAGTTTTGAGTTGGACCCGTATCTGGTTGCGACAAGGCAGGGCATGCAACTGGCTAAATGGGCACATTGGCACCAGGGGAAATTGGCATGGATGCCAATCCCTTTTGTACGAGCGCAAATAAAGAAACCGCGGGCCAAGCTTTGCTAAGCTTTCCTGCACCCTCGCCCCGCACATAGCGAAAGCTTGGTAGAAATGGTCAGGTTTCAAATGAACACCATGCTGATATCTTCTGTTCTTCTGCTTATTTCTGTTGAATTAATTTTCCAGTTTAGCAGGGCGTCATTTCTCTGACATATCTACGCGTCTAAGGCGCAATTGGCTGGCTAAGCTGCCGAACGAAGCGGGGCAAGACTTGTAACGTATATCCATTCCACCAGGGACAAGTAGAATCTTTGTGATTGTAGCATCTAATCTGTAGCCTTTTAAATGTTCCGGACAATATATATACATCTAATCCAACCCTTCATCATCCAGAAAGGAAGCCTGTCACGAAAGACGCAACATCGTCTGGCTTCTCAACCATCGGCAAGTGTCCAGCCCCATCAACAACGAAGAGTGGAGCACCATTCCCAAGCTGCTGGGCCATTTCTTTCATCGTATCGGGTAACACGCCATCTCCACTTCCCACTAGGAATGCGCCTTTGCCGGCATAGCTTTTCATCTCTGGCCTGAGGTCATATTCAAACAGCGCCTTCACACTCTCCTTAAAACCCTTGAGACTATTGTTTACCACCATATTTTTAACCCTTCCTATTTCCGCCTCCATCTTCCCTCCATCATAGCTCTCTTTGACGAACCACCTCCTGACTGTCATTTCTGCCAATTCCTCCCCTACTATCGTCTCTCCTGCTTGACTCTGCGCCCCCTCCTTTTCCGCAATTGCAATCCTATCACCCCAAGCCTTCCTGTTCCCAGAAGGACTTACTGCATTTGTATCACATGACACAAATGCAGAAATTCTCTTGGGATGCTTTAATCCAACATCCAAACTCGTCGCGCCACCAAGACTGACGCCAATCGCTGCTGCCGCCTTCTGGACTCTCAGCGCATCAAGCAGCGTTATGATATCCGAAGCCAGTAATTTCACGGTAACAGGTTGGTCTCCACAATTGCTTGACCGGCCTCGAGTATGATAGCGTACGATGCGATATTTCTTGTTTTCTGGCTTGGACAAGAACGCGGTGATGAAGCTGTCCCATATGCCCCACTCGACGAGAATAGAGTTGCTTAGCACAATGAGCGGCGCATGGATATCTGAAGAGCCCTCCAGCCTATAAAGAAGCACGGCATCATCTTTCGTTATGACGTACGACTCGATTGCTGCACTGCTACCGGCAGACACGGGTATCGTCCTCGTTAGCCCATCCGTACTCTCAAAAGGAACCGCATCTCTACTCTCGAGTGCTGCCAAATCTCTTGGTGCAGGTCCAAATGTATAGTATAGATTGTATACCCGCCTCCTCTTCTCCTGCACTACGTTCTTGTAAATCTCATCGTTCCACTTGGTACTGGTCGCCGCCTTGAACTCCTCCCCACCCAAACCATTCTTCGACGCATACTCATGCAGTGCAAGCCACTCCAGCTCCTCCTTGCCCTCAATCTTCGCCGTAACAAAACGCCGCGTCCTCAGCCACCCAGGCACTTTCGACAACAGAGGGATATGCTCCTCAGTATACCACCTCGCGAGCTCCTCCTCCTTGTCTTTCCCAGAATGCAGGGTCAAGCTGACTGCAACCAGCACATTCTCTTGTCCGTCTCTCTCCACCTCTTCCAGCAGCCTAAACTGCTCCGACTGTTTTTCGTCTACAAGATCAAAAAACTTCCTATCCACTTTTATCTGCTTCATGGTGTCCCTCTCGCGCTGACTCTGCACCGGGGCCTTCCTGAGCCGGGTATACGGCTCTCTCATCAGCTCGTCCATGTCCGCGATGTCGTAGATGGCCATCCACTCTGGCTTCGTTTCGCTGAAGGCTTCAGCATCGCTGGCGCGGTAGCGGAAGCCGTTCCTCACGAAATGTAAACGGAGGCGGCCGGGGCCGTGCTCGTTATCATACCAATCGTGGAATTGGGCAACGGGAAGGCCCTCCCGTGGTTGCATCGTCACGTAGAGGATTCCCGAAGTCGGCGCCATGGTGGGCGGTTGGGCTAAATTCTGGCGCTTAAGATAGTGGGATTGTGGAATCGGACCCTGGAATAGGGGACTACGGGGAGTATATGAGTTCTGTAGCTGGCGGGAGCATTGGGCGGCGGGGAATGCGTGGGCGGCGGGGATTACACGGGCGGCGTAAATGTATGCCACCCGACCCCATTCGCGGCCTTAAGTTTTGGAGGGGCACGAGAAGAGTTACATGACGTGAGCCATGTGTTTTAGTTTCTGACATAGTGAAATAATGTCCCTGTAGGCAATTGAAATGTGATTGTATGAGGTTTCTTAGCCAATCGGAATCATGATAATATTGTAGTTGAAGTGATGTTTAAGGCGGAAGGCGGATCCTGGCCTGTGCACCCCCGGCTGCTTCCTCATGTCCCTCGCAAGTCGCGCACTTTGAAACTGCTATACTGCATATCCAGACCACCAACACCTGTACAAAATCTAACTGGACTCTGTCAATCATACCAAATAGCATTCATACCAAACCCCGGCTCCGGAATATCCAATCTCGCAACCCTGCACAGAAACTCCTCATGCCATCTATAAATCTCAATCCCGCCCTTCTCATCGTCCGTGAGTGCCAGCCACTTGTCACTCCACGGGAAAGGGCTGACTGCATTCGAATGGCCGCCACTCGTAGGCGTCGGGTTCAGGCAAATCTGGCGCTCGATGCTGCCAACGGGCGAGAGCTTGAAGGCAGCAATGTAGCCGGTTAGGGAGGATGAGTTGGCGCGCGACGTCGCGAAGAGGTAATTGCTGCTATGGGAGAGGAAGACGACGTCGGAGCGGTACATTTTAGTGTTAGTGATGCCTGTGGATCTGTCAGTTTCTGCGGAATCGGAGAGGTTGTGGGAGACCATACCGGGAGGAATGAGAGGGTATGTGATATGCGTGAATACGGGCATGTGAGTCTGTTCATCTATCACGTAGACTGCAAGCCTGTTACCGGCTTCCATCAACGCGTATAGATACTTTCCCGCAGGATGCAATTCCACCCATCGAGGGTGGTCTCCAGGAGAGGGAGCATCAACGCTACCAATAAGCGTTAGATAACCTGTCTCACTGTCCTTTTTGTGCGTCCATATCTTGTTCTCCCACATATCCGCCGAATAGAGGTATGTTTCTGTAGGGTCGAAAACCATGCCGTGTATAGCAGACCCCTCGCTATACTCGTAGTTTTGGATATTTGACTCCAGCCCACCATCCTGGTTAACCGAGAAGACATTGCCGTAGCCTGCGTATTTGTAGAATGGATTTCCGTATACGTTGTATGGTGGTTTATTTGCGGCTAGGACGAAAATTGCTCGCGTGTGCGAGTCTGGGCTTGACGCCTGTACTGGGAAAATATGAGATTAGGCGTAGATTGGGCTGGGTAAGGATGGTACATACAATGGCCTCCCATAGGATGTGAAGCATGGTGTATTATCTCCGTTGGGCCTTTAACAGTGTAGCTGGACCACTTTTTCATCGAAGCTCCGTAGATATTTTTTCTCGCGTGCTGCACATCTGTTTAGTCCAATGCTGCTGGACAGATGGAAGAAGTAGACGCTCACGTCAAAAGTCATCCATGAGATAGGTTCATCATGAGGAATGCTAGTTTTCTTAAGCAATTTTAGGGTTAATGTTTCATCGTCAAATTCTATAGTATAGATGTTTCCAGGTTGTGTCCAGGTTCCCACCATCAGACGATGAAGCATGCTTACGGATAGGATGAGACGGGCAGTTAGAACAAAGGTACGAGTACAAGAAAAATCATACAAGCACAGGGTCTGTGAAACAGATTCAATTCTCAATAGCTTGACATAGTCGGAGCATAATCCAGGCGTGGAACACGCGTGCGATAAACCAATAATTCATTTCCGAGTAAACACCGCTGGTGTGAGACGTGCATTAGAGAGTGCGGGGGAGGGAACGGCAAAGGAAGCGGCAAAGCATTCATGGTTATTGCGGAAGCAATCAGTTCTCTGATTGGCGAATGCCGAAGCTCTAACCCAGCCTCTTACAAGGGGTAACACGTACGGGACGGACCCCTCCTGCTAGTATGTTTTTAAAATACGCGAGCCACCTGCAAAATACACGGGTTGTGTTATTCTGCAGGCGTACTAGCAGGGAGGGCGTCCGTCCGTACCCTGGATGCGAGTCTCGGCATTTTTTGGAGGGGAGAAAGGCCAAAAACAGAAAGCCGATGGATCTGCCGCTAGAGTGATCTGACATCAGTCGGTCAACGGGACGTTGAAGTCTTAGTACTTCCCCCGTATATATCTTTTACAATTGGTAGAATCTTCATTGAACGCTCAGACAATCATATTCCCCTTTCCAATATCATCCTTTACCACCTCCCATCTATCTTCTCCCAAAGAAATACTTTCAAAGCTCCTCCATTCGCAATGGCTCAGCACAGATTTGACCCGGATTTCACCCAAAATGTCATCGACGCCATTGGACCGAAATGCGAGCCTCGAACGAGGGAGGTTATGTCCGCATTCATTAGGCACCTTCACGACTTCGCTCGAGAGGTCGAGCTCACCGTAGACGAGTGGATGATGGGTGTGAATTTTGTGAATACCATCGGACAGATTAGTGATTCCAAAAGAAACGAAGGA
>Ga0307515_10006103_pt1 | contig 24230 bp, 21 predicted proteins | sample 17_EM_MG_FD_194513 | JGI IMG/M metagenome (GOLD analysis project Ga0307515, IMG submission 194513) | Populus trichocarpa ectomycorrhiza microbial communities from riparian zone in the Pacific Northwest, United States - 17_EM | ecosystem: Host-associated > Plants > Roots > Unclassified | place... | reverse complement strand
AGGCTTCCGTTGAAGTCGACGTCGACATAGCCCTTGGCCATATCGACGGCGTTGACGTGAACCGCTGCCAGCTTGATGGTGACGGGCATTTGCACCCAACCCGTCGGCGGCGGGTACTCGAATGACGCCAGGAAGCTGTCCTGCAGTTTGTTCGTACCGCCGGTCCAGGTGTACCAGGTCACCGCGTTCGGAAACGTCTTGCCCGGGCATTCACCGGTGGGGTAGGGCAGGTTCACCTTGCCGGCTGTTGCCGTGCCTTGCGTGCCTTGCTGATCGATCCGGGAAGAGCCGTCGAAAACGGTCTTGCATTCCTGCACGCTGACAAACGCGAGCGACGCGGAGAGGTAGCGTTCGCCCGGAAACGCGGTCGACTCGAACCCCGCGGCGGTGAAGTTTTCTGTCGCTGGCAGCGGCGCGGGCATGTCGGCGCCGAATGCCGCCAGCGAACAGCTCAACAAGGCGCCAGCGGCGCCTGCTCTCGTTCCCATCGTTTCTCCCCGGATTGGCGGGCGCGCGCGCCCATCGTCTGTGGTCTGCCTTGGCAGGTCGGGCGGATTGTCAGCAAATGTGCCGATGGAGACGAAGCGATGTTTCAGGCACTTACCACGGGCCAGTGTCACCATCCGGAACTCATGGTCAGCCAATCCCGAAAGTTAGGGATAAGGTGTCGATTTCATGTTGCCATTGGCGTCTTTTGGTCGATTGCGCGGGTGTTGAAACGGACAGCCGGCATGTCTTGTCGGGGGCTTGACGGGGCGAAATGCGCGGACTCTCGATAATCCTGCATGCCTAACGCCACCGACCCCGCCGCTTTGTCATCCTTCGCCAGCCTGCCGCTGCCGCCCGCCACGCTGGAAAACCTGCAGCGCCTGGGCTACGACAGCATGACCCCGATCCAGGCGGCGAGCCTGCCGCTGGCGCTGGCGGGGCATGACCTGATCGCCCAGGCCAAGACCGGCAGTGGCAAGACAGCCGCCTTTGCGCTGGCGCTGCTGGCCAACCTGAACCCGCGGCGCTTTGCCGTGCAGTCGCTGGTGTTGTGCCCGACGCGCGAGCTGGCCGACCAGGTCACGCAAGAGGTGCGCCGCCTGGCGCGCGCCGAAGACCACATCAAGGTGTTGACGCTGTGCGGCGGCGCGACGATGCGGCCGCAACTGGCCAGCCTGGAGCACGGGGCCCACATCGTGATCGGCACGCCCGGCCGCATCATGGACCACCTGGAGCGCGGCAGCCTGAACCTCGAAGCGCTGAACACGCTGGTGCTCGACGAGGCCGACCGCATGCTCGACATGGGCTTCTACGACGACATCGCGACGGTGGCCAAGCAGTGCCCGGCGCAGCGCCAGACGCTGCTGTTCTCGGCCACTTACCCCGAGGGCATCACGAAGCTCAGCGCGGCCTTCATGCGCCAGCCCAAGGAGGTCAAGCTGACCGAGGTGCCGGCGGCGACGCAGATCCGCCAGGTGTTCTTCGAGGTCAGCGAGGAGCAGCGGCTGCATGCAGTGTCGCTGCTGCTGAACCACCACCGCCCCGTCAGCACACTGGCGTTCTGCAACACCAAGGTGCAATGCCGCGACCTGGTGCAGGTGCTGCGCGCGCAGGGCTTTGCGGCGCTGGAACTGCACGGCGACCTGGACCAGCGTGACCGCGACCAAGTGCTGGTGCGTTTCGCCAACCGCTCCTTGAGCGTGCTGGTGGCGACCGACATCGCCGCGCGCGGGCTGGACATTGCGCAGCTCGAAGCGGTGATCAACGTCGACATCTCGCCCGACGCGGCCACGCACACCCACCGCGTTGGCCGCACCGGCCGGGCGGACGCGGAAGGCTGGGCCTTCAGCCTGGCATCGATGGACGAGATGGGCGCCGTCGGGCGCATCGAGCAGGCGGGTGGCTTCGAGTCGAAGTGGCAGCGGCTGGACAGCCTGACCGCGACCGGCAAGGGCCCGCTGCTGCCGCCGATGCAGACGCTGCAGATCGTCGGCGGGCGCAAAGAGAAGATTCGCCCGGGCGACGTGCTGGGCGCGTTGACCAAGGACCTGGGCTTCGAAGGTGCGCAGATCGGCAAGATCAACGTCAACGAGTTTTCGACCTATGTGGCGGTGCAGCGCGACGTCGCGGACAACGCCTTGCGCAAGCTGTCGGCGGGCAAGGTGAAAGGCCGCAGCGTGAAGGTGCGGCTGCTCGAAAGTTGAGCGCCGGCAGCGCTCGGAGATTCAGGACTTCATGACTTGAGCATGGCCAGCAGCAGCAACCGGGCCTTTTCCCAGTCGCGTCCGATCGTGCGCTTGTTCAAGTCCAGCGCTTCGGCGATCTCGGCGTCCGAGTAGCCGCCGAAGTAGCGCATCTCGACCACCATCGCCAGGCGCGGCTCGACCTGTTCCAGCGCGAGCAGCGCGTCGTTGATCTTCAGGATCTCGGTTTCGCCGGCGGGCAGGTTGTCGCTGATCAGCGTGTTCAGCGTCAGCTCGGCCTGACCGCCACCGCGCCGCTCGGCCTGGCGCTCGCGCACCGTGTCGACGATCACCGAGCGCATCACCCGCGACGCGTAGGCGAAGAAAGCCTTGCGGTCATCGAGCCGCAGGTGGTCGGCGCCCAGGAAACGCAGGTACGACTCGTGGACCAGCGAGGTGGTGTCGAGCACGGTGTTGCGGCCGCCGTTGTGCAGGCGGGCCCGCGCGAGCTTGCGCAACTCGGGGTAGGCGGCGGCAAACAGCTCGTCGCGCGCCGGTGGGTTGTCCGAAGACATGTGCTGGATCAGCTGTGTCAGGCTCTTCATCGGTGCCACCTCCCATGGCACGTGGTGTCCGGTTTGACGCCGATTCTGCCTGCATGCGCTTCGCGGCCTGTTTCAAAGCTTTGGCCGGCCCGGATCGGGCCTTTTGTTCGGCCGGATGTCGCTTTTGGCCGCTCGATTCCGTCTGGTCTTGGTATGAGTGACCGAGGGAGTCTGCGCATGAACACCTTGTTGGCGTCGGTTTCGACCCTGCGGGCTTCGCCGTGGGCTGTCCACCCTGCCCGGGAGGGGTTGGCCGGTGTCGGTGGCAGCTGGTGCGTCGATGGCCAGTGCTACCGCGGTATCGCGTGGGGCGGCGAATCCTGGTTCGATCCGGCGGTTGGCCAGGAGCTGCGGCAGGACCTCGACTTCTTTCCGCTCGGCCATGGTCAGTGCGCCAGCCCGCTGATTCTGTATATCCACCCGCCGCTCGACACCAAGACGATCTACCCCAGGCGCGGCCCGTTGTATGCCGGCCTGGTGCAGGTGGCCCGCGCCAGCGGCTTTGCGGTGGCGAGCATCGAGTACCGCCCGCCGGCGCTGGACGATCTGGTCGACCCGGCACCCGACAACGACGTCGCGCTCGCCCGGCGCTGGGTGCATGCGCACGCTCACCAACTGGGCGTCGACGCGGACAATGTTTTCTTCGTTGACCAGTCGCGCGGCACCCTGGGGCTGCGGACCGCACTGCAGCACCGCCGCGACCCGGCGGTGCGCGTCAACGCGGCCTACAGCCACCACGAGCGGACGACCTTCCGAGGCGTCGAGGTGGCCCGGCGCTTCGTCGCAGAGTCCGATGGGCTGGGCTTCGTCGATCGGATCTCGCCCGAACGCGCCTACGACGGGGTGATCCCCTTCTTCCAGCGCTACCTGAGGTAACGTGCCCCGCTTCATTGACGCGCCGCGCCGGCCGGGGTTTCGCGGCTGCATTCGCAGCCGGGGATGTGCACGCGCCGCTCGCCCGCAACAAGGAGGGCCAAGGGCTTGAGGGGGTATCGGGGATCACCGCTGGCGGGATCGGCGTGCCAGGCGGCAGCTGCAGCAGGGGGCGAGCCATGGCCATCGGCGCCGCAGACCTGAGCCGCCTCAGCGACCTGCTCGACCAGGCGTTGACGCTGAGCCCCGCCGAGCGCGAGGCCTGGCTGGCCGCCTTGTCGGCGCAGGACCGGCCGCTCGAAGCCGCGCTGCGCGACATGTTCGACGCCAAAGGCGAAGCGCAGACCTTCATGGCGACGATGCCGCGGGTCCTGCCCGAGGCCGATGAAGCCGGCGAGCCGCAGCCTGGCGACACGGTGGGCACCTACCGGCTGGTGCGGCCAGTAGCGCGCGGCGGCATGGGCAGCGTCTGGCTGGCCGAGCGCGCCGATGGTTCGCTGCAGCGCCGCGTGGCGATCAAGTTGCCGCACCTGGCCTGGGGCGCTGGCCTGGCCGAGCGCATGCTGCGCGAGCGCGACATCGGCGCCCGCCTGGAACACCCCCACATCGCGCGCCTGTACGACGCCGGCGTCGACCACCGCGGCCACCCCTTCCTGGCCTTCGAGTTCATCGACGGCGTGGCCATCGACCTGTGGTGCGAGAGTCGCCAACTTGGCGTGCGCGCGCGCCTGAAGCTGTTCCTGCAGGTGGCGCAGGCGGTCGCTTACGCCCATGCACGGCTGGTGGTGCACCGCGACCTCAAACCTTCCAATGTGCTGGTCTCGGCCAACGGCCAGGTGCATCTGCTGGACTTCGGCATCGCCAAGCTGCTGCATGAAGCCCCCGACGATGCCGGCGCCACGCAGCGTCTGGGCGCCGTGATGACGCCGCACTACGCCTCGCCCGAGCAATTGCGCGGCGAGCCGGTGACGGTGGCTTCTGACGTCTACTCACTCGGCGTGATGCTGTACGAGCTGCTGACCGGCGAGCGGCCGCATGCAGCGCAGCAGCCAGGTCAGCGCGCGGGGCTGGTGGCGGCGCTGGAGCAGGCGATGCGGCAAGCCGACGCGGCGCCGGCCAGCCGGCGGGTGGGCGATCGTGCCTTGGCGCGGGCTCTGCGTGGCGATGTCGACGCCATCCTGGCCAAGGCGCTGCAGCGCCAGCCCGAGCAGCGCTACGCCACCGTCGATGCACTGGCTGATGACATCGAGCGCCACCTGGCCGGTGAGCCGGTGCGGGCCCGCCCGGACACCACCGCCTACCGCCTGCGCACATTGGCGCGACGCTCACGTGCCGGACTGGCGCTCGGCGCTGCGGCGGCGGTGGCGGTGGCGCTCGCCGCCGGCCTGTCGCTGGCGCAGGCACAGCGCGCCAATGAAGCGGCGCTGCGTGCCGGCGCCGTCAAGGACTTCGTGCTCGACACCTTTCGGATCGATGCCGCCGGCGAGTCGGCCAGCCTCGACCCGCGTGGCGCGCCGCGCGAGTTCTTGCTCAAGCGCGGCGCGCGCCTGATCGACGCACGTTTCGATGGCCAACCGGCGCTGCAAGCCGAGTTGCACGGCGTCGTCAGTGGCCTGTTCGACGAGATGGCCAATTTCGAATTGGCCGAGCTGCATGCGGCGCGCCGGCTCGAGGTGTTGGTGCACAGCGGCGCACCGGGGGTCGACAAGGCGATTGCCGCGATGGCGGTGTCGCAGGCCCTGCTCAAGCTCGGCCGCGCGGCCCAGGCCGAGGAGCCCGCTGCCCAGGCCATCGGCTGGGCGCAGGGCGAGCCGAGGCTGGCGGTCCTGGCGCGGCTGCAACTGGCCGCCTCATTGGCTGCGCAGTCCAAGGCCGAGGCGCTCGGCCGCGAGCTCGACAGCGTCGATGCCCAGATCGCGCGCGACCTGCCGCCGGCGTCGATCGAGCGTGCGATGGCGCTCGGCGCGCGGGCCAGCCTGGCTTCGCTGACGGGCCACGGCAGCCAGGCCGTCGATTACGCGCACCAGGCGGTGGCGGTGGCCGCCGGGATCGAGGGGGCCGCCTCGCCGCGCGTGTTGAACCTGCGCTGGAACCTGTGGCGCCTGCTGATGGAGTTCCGCCAGGTCGACCAGGCGCGCGAGCTGGGCGCGGCCATCATTGCCGACCTGCGCCAGCTCGGCGGACCACAAGATGGCACCGCCGCCTTCGCCGAGATCTACACCACCGCCTTCCTGTTCGCCAACGACCCGGGGCATCGGCTGTCGTTCGACGCGGCCGAGGCTGTCGTTCTGGCCGACCGCGAGATCGTCAGGCAGCGCGGCTGCCGCGGCATTGCCGATGCCGATGCCTGGGGCGACTACCTGCTCGGCGGGCTGTATGCCGCCTGGCACGATTTCGACCGCGCCGAGCCGCTGCTGCGCCAAGCGCTGGCGCGCATCGCGCCGCTGGGCGACGAGCTGACGCTGATTCCGTACGCACCGCGTGCGCTGGCCTGGGTCTGGATCGTGCGTGGCGACCATGCGCGTGGTGACGCCGTGTTGCAGTCGCAACTGGGTTTGATGACGCGGCGCGCCAGTCCGATGGCCGTTCGCGTGCGCACGAGCCTGGCCTTCAGCCAGTCGATGCAAGGGCGCCACGGCGATGCCCTCGAGCTGCTCGGGCCCGCGGCCGCCGACCCACCGGCCGAAGCCTCTGATGCGCGGGCGCTTGAGCTCGCGCTGGTCCGTGCCGGCGTGTTGCTCGGCAGCGGCGACGCGACCCAGGCCCTGGCCGCCTTGCCGGTGGCCGCTGCGCTGGATTCGCTGCCCGGCGCCGATGGCGGGCAGCGGGGCGAGGCCCTGTGCGCGGCCGGCCGCAGCAGTGAGGGCCTCGGTGCGTTGGCCAAGTACGTGGCCCGCGAGAGCGCCTGGCGCTCGCCGGCCAGCCCCTTCCTGGCGCGCGCGCGGGCGGTGCAGGGCCTGTGTGCGCTGGCCGCGGGCGATGGGCAGCAGGCGAAGGCGCTGGCCCGACAATCGCGCTCGTCTTTGCCGCCAGGCTTGGCGGTGAGTCCGTACTTCAAACAACCCCTGGAAAAACTGGAGGGGGCGCTCGGCAAGGCCTCGTCCGCTCCGGTCGCCCAGAGGTGAATTTGATGCCCCGTCTTGCTTGCCGTCTGTCGGTCGCGCTGGCCGCTGCCTGGTTGACATCCACTTCCGCCTGGGCCCAGGACGCGTCGGCCGACGCGCTGATGCTGCCGGGCAGTGAAGTGCCCGTGCTGACGCCGACCCATATGCGGCAAGCCGTGCGTGACATCCCGGCCAGCGTCACTGTCTTGTCGGCCGATATGTTGGCGGTCTATGGCTTCCAGGGCCTGGCCGAAGCGATGCGCCTGGTTGCCGGCGCATCGCCCAACCGCCTGAGCGGTGCCAACTACACCTTGAAGCTGGGCAACCGGGTCGCCGTCGGGCCGGTGCGGGTCACCTTGCTGGTCGATGGCATCGAAATCGGCGGCACCGTGCTGTCCGACGACGACGACTGGAACGACCTGCCGGTGGCCCTCAACGACGTCGAGCGCATCGAGGTCACCTCGGGTGCCGGCGCGGCGGGTTATGGCCGAGCTTCGAAGGTCGCGGTGGTCAATTTCGTGACCAAGCACCCGGCGGATGTCGAGCGGGGCTTCGGCTACCTGTCCGTCGGCTCGTTCGAAGCGTTGCGGGCGATGGCGCGCGGCGGCTGGACCTTCGGGCCGGTCGCGCTTCGCCTCACCGCGCACCACCGCGAACGCAACGAGATCGAAGACCGGCGCGCCTTCACGCCGGGTGACGACCCGGTGAGCGTCGACCGTGTGACGCTGCGCAGCGCGATCGCCATTGCTGAAGGGTCGAACCTGTCGTTCGACGCGGCCTACCTGAGCAGCCACTATGACGGCGAGCCGGCCGCCACGCCGCCGCTGGGCCCACGGGACCTGCGCAACGGCTACGCCAGCCTGGTGTGGACGCAGAGCATCGCCTCGTCCAACGAGCTGAGCGTGCGGCTGGACCAGTGGGCCAACACCTCGCAGGTCTTCGAGTCCGAGGCCGACTGCCGGCTGGGCAAGGTCTGCGACCCGGAACTCAACGTCGAGCGCCGAACCAAGCTCGAGCTGCAGGACGTGCATGTGCTGTCCGACCAGCTGCGCTTCACCGGCGGCCTGGGCCTGCGCAAGGCGCTGGTACACAGCCGAGATGCCGACGTGGCGCGCTGGTCGACGCGTTATCGCCGCCTGTTTGCCGGCATCGACTGGATGCCGCTGCCAGCGCTGGCGCTCAGCGCCGGCTGGTCGGCCGACGAGGCGGACAGCGACAACCACGACCGCACCTGGCACGCCGGCGCCAACTGGCATCTGAGCGACGACCAGACGCTGCGGCTGGCGTGGTCGGAGGGCGACTGGGCCTCCGACCAGAGCCTGCGCCTGGGTTTGCCGGGCGTGCTGCTGACCGAAGAGCACCTGCGGTCCACTGAACTGGCCTACCAGCTGGACGACCCGTCCCGTGCCGCATCGGTCAACGCGCGCCTGTTCTGGTCGCGCGTGAGCGGGCAGGTGTGGAGCCGCAAGGGCGGCGCCGACCAACCCACGCACGGCGAGTTCTACGGGATTGAGCTGCGCGTCGCGGGTGAGCTCTCGGAGCGCTGGTCGGGCTTCGTCAGTGCGACGACGCTGAGCGAAGGCGACCACTCGGGCCTGAGCGACGACGGCCACCGTGCGCGGCCCTGGATCGGGGCGACCGGGCTGGCGGTGAATCTTGGTGATGGCTGGCGCGCGTCGCTGGGCTACTACGCGTCCTCCAAGTCGACGAGCTCCACCCAGTCGGCTGGCCGCTCGGCCGCGACGCTGCTGAAAGATTTCCGGCTGGCCGACGCCCGCTGGCAGCTGACGCTGAACCTGCGCAACGCCGATCACCTGCGCGCGCCCACCGCCGACGGCACCGGCACGCCCCACACGGCGACGGCCTGGTCCTATTTCTTGTCGCTCGCCGCGGCCTTCTGACAACGTGACCACCGCTCGCCGCCTGCTGCCCACCCGTCCACCCGATCGGCGTGCGGTGCTGCGCGCGCTGGCGGCGATGGCGCTGGCCGGGTCGCCGGCATTGCGAGCGGCCGCGGCGGGCGGGGCCGAGCTGCGTGTGGTCACCAGCGCGTTGGGCGAGGCGACGAACCAGATCGTTGCGGCGCTGACGCGGCGCTTCCCCGGCGCCCAGGTCTCCGAAGACATCAAGGCACTGATCGCGCGCGGCGGGCCGGCGGTCTACCTGGCGGTCGGGCCGGCAGCGCTGGAGGCGGCGTTGAACGCCGACGTGGCCGGGCCGCTGGTCTCGGCCTTCGTCTCGTCCCCCGCTTATCTGCGGCTGATCGCGGCCGCTGCACCGCGGCGCACGCGGCCGGTCACGGCGGTGTTCGCCGAGGCCGCACCGGCCGCGCAGATGCAGCTCATTCGCCGCCTGTACCGGCGCAAGGTGGTGGTCGGCGTGCTGCTGAGCGCGTCGACGCGCAACCTGCAGCCGCTGATCGAAAAGGCAGCGGCCGCGGCGGATCTGGCGGTGTCGTTCGAGGTCGTCGAGCCCGGCGCGAGCCCGGTGCGTGCGTTGTCGGCGCTCACCTCGGCCAGCGTGTTGCTCGCGGTGCCCGACCCCGAGCTCTACAACGCGCAGGTCGCGCGTGCGGTGCTCGAGTCGACCTACCGGCGCCGCCAGGGGGTGATCGGGTTCTCGAAGGCGATGGTCGGCGCGGGCACGTTGGCCGCGGCCTACACGTCGATCGACGATGTGGTGGCGCAACTGGGCGAGATGCTCGAAGCGCTGCTCGCTGGCCAGCCCACGGCCGAGCCCCAATACCCGCTGTACTGGCGCGTGGCGATCAACGACACGGTCGCGAGATCGCTCGACGTCGTGATCGACGCCGCGGTGCGTGGCCTTGGCAACTTTCCGGCTTGACGACGATGGAACGCACAGCCGAACGGTCTTGGGGGTCTTGGGGCTTGCGTGGCCTGTTGCTGGCCGCCGCTGCACTGCCGACGCTGCTGACGCTGCTGGCGATCCTGCTGCTGAACATCGGGTCGCAGGACCGGATGCGCCATGAACTCGAAGAGCGTGCGACGTTGGTGGCTGGCGCGCTGGCCGAGGCCAGCGAGTACGGGCTGATCTCGGGCAACGCGGCGGCACTCGACCGCTCGGTGCGCGAGCTGCTGGCCCATGACCGGGCCATCGCGGCGATCGACATCTTCGATGCGGCGCGGCGCCCCTTTGTTTCGTTGCCGGGGCAGACGTTGGCCGCCGGCCTGCCCTCGGTCGAGCTGCCGGTGCGCTCCAGCGTGCCCGACATCGATTTCTTCGACCGCGCGACGCCGCACGTGTCGATGGCAGAAGACCTGCAGCCCACGTTCCGGCTCGGCCCCGTCGCCGGCTATGTGCGGGTCACGATGACGACCGAGGCGCTGCAGCGTGCGCAGCAGCAGCGCCTGGGCCTGGAGCTCGGTGTCGTGGCGGCGGCCGGCCTGATCGGCCTGCTGGCGGTCGCGCTGTTGGCGCGGCGCATGCGCGCCTCGCTGCTCGCGCTGCTGGACGCGTTGCAGGCCATGCGGCAGGGCCGTTATGCCGTGGCCGAAGGGCCGGCGGTGGGCGGCGAGCTACGGCGTTTGCAAGGCGCAGTCTTGGAGCTGGCCGAGACCCTCGGCGCGGCTTCGCACCCGGTGAGGGAAAGCGCGCCCTGGCAGCGCCATGGCGACAGCCACGGCGGCATCGCCCGCCGGCTGATGGGCCGGCTGGATGCCGCGCTGGTCGCGGTCCGCCTGGCCGCGATGCAGGCGGCGCGTCAGGCCGACGCTACCGGACCCGCCGCCGACCCGCAGGCGGCGGCCCAGACGGCTGCGCGCATCCTGGCGCTGGCCGACCAGGCCCAGGCCGCCGGCGAGGCGCTGGTCGAGCCTCTGCGGGCGCGGATCGTCGACGCACTGGGGCTCGATGCGGCGCTGGCCGAATTGCTGCAAGCCTGCGCGCGAGCCCAGCCGAGCTGTGCCTTCAGCTTGCACCAGGACCCCGGTTTCGCCTGCGCCGACACGGCCCAGGCGAACGAGGTCCATCGCGCCGTCCAAGGGGCGCTGGCGCTGGTGGTGGCCCATGCGCAAGCGTCGCAGGCCAGCGTGCGCCTGCAGGCCCTTTCACCGTCACACGAGGTGCGGGTCGTCGTGTCGGACAACGCTGCCGGCGAGGCGTCGAATGGGGCAGTGGCCCGCCTGGCGCACCTGCGCGAGACCTTGACGGCACGCAGTGCCCGGGTCGACGTGCAACAGGCGTTGACCGGCGGCACGACGATCGTCGTGACCTTGCGAGCGGAGGCGTCGCCCGTCGTCATCAACCCGCCCGGTTGATGCGGTGCGCTGTCTCTAGCGGTTCAGCGCCTCGACCAGGCGCTGCAGCACCCGCCGGTAGGCCGGGTTGACGTCGGGCTGGGCCTCGAAGGTGCTGCGCGCCAGTCGTTCCATCGCCGCCGCCTGGGGGCGATCACCGGCGGCCAGATGGCACAGCCCGCGCACGGCCTGGCGTTGCGCCAGCCCGAGGCTGTAGGGATAGGCACCGGCGATGGGTGCCTTGTCGGCCTTGTCCAGCAACGCCAGGCCGGCTGCCGGCCGGCCGGCGTGGCAAAGCGCCTCGGCGCGCGGGCTGGCATCCGTCATCGCCGGGGCAACGTCGGCCAACGCCAATGCCTGGGCGCGTTCGCCCCGATCGAGCAGGGCACGCAAGCGCTCGGCGGTGACCCGGGCCTGCGCTTCGATCGCCACGGCCGGCGCCGGCCCCTCGGCCATCCGGCCATCGGCCACGCCGTTCAGCGCGGCCTCCGCCTCGGGCCAGTGGCCCCGGTTGACGAGGTGCTCGGCATCGGCCAGCCGCGCCTTCCAGGCCTCGCGCGGAAAGCGGGCCTCGGCCAGCGTGCGCCAGTCGCGCAGCAGTTCGTCGGCTTGCGCCGCCGGCTCGGCGCGCACGGCCACCTGCGCCAACACCGCCAGCAGCTGCAAGCGCGCCCGCGGGCTGCGCGCCAGCGGCAGCAGCACGCTGCCCGCCGCACTGGCCAGCGTCCTTGCACGTTCGACGTGGCCTCGCGCCAGCGCTGCTTCGGCAGCGTAGACATCGGCCCAGGCTTTCTGCAGCGCCGAGGCGCGCGCCTCGGGTGCGGCGATCGACGCATGGCTGCGCTCCACCGCGGCCAGGGCCGCTTCGGTGTCGGTGGCGCTGGCACCGGCGTACAGCGTGAGCGCGCCCATCTCGGCCTCGATCAACGCTGCCTCGGCGCTGGCACCATCGGCGCCGCGGATGGCGGCCAGCGCCGAGGTGAGCGCGCCGCGCGCCGCGTCGCTCCGCCGCTGCAGGATCAGGTGGCGCGCCAGGGCCAGGCGCAGGTCGATCGCGAGCCGGCTGGGCGGGCCGCCGGTGCTGTCGGCGGTCTCGATGGCATGCGTCAACAGGGTCTCGGCCTGTTCAGGCCGGTCGCGGGCGTCGAGGATGTCGGCCCGCAACGCCATCGAGCGTGCCCGTTCGGCCAGCGTCGCGCGGCCGCCGGCAAACAGCTCGGCGTCCACCTGGTCCAGCTCGTCGGTTGCCGCCGACAACTGCCCGCCGGCGGCCAGCCCGGCACTGAGCTGCAGACGTGCGCGTGCGGCCGCGGGTGTACTCGGCGGTGCCAGCGCCAGCGCGTTTCGCGCCTGCTGCTCGGCCTCGGTGGCGAGACCGTCGCCGAGCAAAGCCTGCGACAGCAGCAGGTGCGGCGCGGCCAGCTCGGCTGCCGGCGCGCCCGCCTGCTCGAGCGCGCCAATCTGCCGGCGCGCGTTCTGCGCCGCGAACTCGAAGCTCCTGGCGTCCAGCAGGATGCCGGCCACGATGCCGTACAGCTCGGCCTGCAGGCGGGGGGTGTTGGCGCGTGCGATGAGCTGGGCATTGCGCTCGAGCAGCCGCTCGAACGAGGAGGCCCGGCCTTGCTCGTCGGCCTCGTCGACCTGGGCGCTGGCGCGAAAGGCATCGACCACGAACTGCTTGACCAGCTGGGCTTGCTCGGCCTCGGCGCCGGCGCGCCGGGCCTGCCCGACGATCACGGCCGTGCCGACCACCGCCGCCAGCGTCACCGTGGCCACCGCGGCGCTGGCGGGGGTGTGGCGCGTCACCAGCCTGGCCAAACGGTAGGCGGCGGTGCCCGGGCGGGCCCGCACCGGCTCGCCGGCCAGGTGGCGCTGGATGTCGTCGGCGAGCGCATCGACGGTGGCGTAGCGCTGCTCGGACTGGCGCTGCAGCGCCTTGGCCAGGATGGCGTCGACGTCACCGCGCAAGGCCCGCGCCAGCGCACGATCACCCACCCGCTTGCTGGCGCGCGGCGACTCGGCCGTCTGCATCGCCAGTTGCACCGCCTGCTCCAGCGGTGCGAGGCCCGGCCGTTGCGGCGCATGTGGCCGCTCACCGGTCAGCAGCTCGTACAGCATCACGCCCAGCGAGTAGACGTCCGAGGCCACCGTCACCGGCTCACCGCGCAATTGCTCGGGCGATGCGTAGTGCGGCGTCATCACCGGGCCCAGGCGCTGCGTGGCGCCGGCATCGTCGGGGGCTTCATGCAGCAGCTTGGCGATGCCAAAGTCCAGCAGGTGCACTTGGCCGTCGGCCGAGACCAGCACATTGGAAGGTTTGAGGTCGCGGTGCACGACCAGCCGCGCGTGGGCGTAGGCCACCGCCTGCGCCACCTGCAAGAACAGCTTCAGGCGCGCGCGCAGGCCTAACTCGCGGCTTTGGCACCACAGGTCGATGGCCACGCCGTCGATGAACTCGAAGGCCAAGAAGGGGTGGCCACGGTGGTCGACGCCGGCGTCATACAGGCGGGCGATGTGGGGGTGTTCCAGGCGCGCACCGATGTCGCGTTCGCGCAGCATGCGCTCGGCCAGGCCGGCGCCCCAGGCCAGGTGGGGCAGTTTGATCGCCACGCGGCGCTGCAGCGCGCCGTCTGCCCGCTCAGCCAGCCAGACGCTGCCCATGCCGCCACGGGCCACCGGGCGCACCAGCCGGTAGGCGCCCACCGTGTCGCCAGGCTGCGGCTCGCCGGCTTCACCGGCCGGCGCAGGCGAACGGGTGTCGCCGCCGGTCGGGGGCCACAAGGTGTCGAGTGCGGACGGGGGCGGCAGCGGCAGCGAGGCGAGCCAATCGCTGGCCGGCCCCGGAGCCCGGTCGAGCGCCTCGTCGACCAGGCGACTCCATACAACTTTGTCTTCTTCTGCCATCCCTCTCAAATGCCCAAGCTGCGGCTGACGCATTGGACGGTGGTGGCGCGAGATGCGCAAGGTGCACGGGTGCAACGTCTGTTTCGTTCTCCTTCGTTGTTGAGAGCGGCCCTTCGTGTTCTCAAGCGGCCCGGCAGGCGCGCGAACGATCAAGCGTCTTTGCAAATACGAATAATTCGCAATACAATAATTGACTAGCCAGCCCCCTCGGCCGGTACCCACCCCTCGCGCCCGCCGACGGGTGACGGTGCCGCCGCAGCCAGCCAACAAGTCCGAATCCACAAGGCCGTGTCCGCCAGGCGCGGCCTTCTTGTTGCGCTGTGCGCGCGAGGCCCGCTTGTCCACCTTGCCTTCTCCCCCGCCGAACCATGGCCTGTCCAGCGCGCTGCTGGGCCGGCCGAGCGCACCGGTGCCTGTGTGGGCCGGGCGCAGCCTGGTGCTGGCGGTGGTGGCCGCCCATGTGGGCGCGGCCTGGGGTCTGATGCAGATCGACTCGGTGCGCGAGGCGGTGGCCGAGGTCGCGCCCTTGGTCGTCGACTTCATTGCCGCGCCGCCGCCGGCTTCTCCGCCCAAACCACCGCCGCCTCCGCCGCCGGTGGTGCCGCGCACGTTGCCGCCGCCGCCCGCGCCGGTGATCGCCACCACGCCGACCGCCGAGCCCGCGCAGGCCGCCATGGTGGTACCGCCGCCGCCCGCCGAGCCACCAGCCCCCGCCGCCGAGCCGCCAGTGCCACCCGCGCCGCCAGCACCCCCGGTCGCCCGCACCATCCCTGCCACCGCGGTGAGCTACCTCGAGCCGCCGGCGCCGGTCTACCCGCTCGCGTCGCGCCGCATGCAAGAGCAGGGCGAGGTGCTGCTGAAGGTCGAGATCGGCACCGATGGCCGCGCGCGCCAGGTGCTGGTGTCGCGCTCGTCCGGCTCGCCCCGCCTCGACAACGCCGCGCTGACCGCCGTGCGCGCCGCCCGCTTCAAACCCTATACCGAGAACGGCGTGCCACTCGTCGTGTGGACCACCGTGCCGATTCAATTCGAACTGGAGAACAAGTCATGACTGAACCGGGCACGCTGGGCATCGGCCACTTCCTGGGCCAAAGCGATGCGGTCGGCAAAACGCTGCTGGCCATCCTGCTGCTGATGTCGGTCATCTCCTGGGTGCTGATCGCCACCAAGGGCCTGACCTCGTTCTTCCGCAAGCGCCGCTCCGAGGCTTTCCTGAGCCTGTTCTGGAACGCCACCTCGCTCGACGAGGTGCACGCCGAGATCACGACCCACGGCGTGCAAGAGCCGTTTGCCCACCTGACCGCGCACTCGATGCACGCCAAGGCGCACCACGCCAAGTACGGCGCGGCCAAGCTGGCTGAGGCCGGCAGCGAGCAGGAGTTCCTGACCCGCACGATCAAGAAGGTGCTCGACGAAGAGACGATGCAGCTCGAGAGTGGCCTGACGCTGTTGGCCACGATCGGCGCCACCGCACCTTTCGTCGGCCTGTTCGGCACCGTCTGGGGCGTCTACCACGCGCTGGTCGCCATCGGCATGAGCGGCGCCGGCACGCTGGACAAGGTCGCTGGCCCGGTCGGCGAGGCACTGATCATGACCGGCCTCGGCCTGGCCGTCGCGATCCCCGCGGTGATGGCCTACAACTGGCTGGCGCGCAGCAACCGCGTGCTGACGTCCAAGTTGGACGCATTTGCTTTCGAACTGATGTCCTTTCTGACGCTGGGCCAGACGCTGCGCCAGGGCGCCGAGCCGGCTGCCAACGTGCACGCGCTGCCCGCACGCGCCGGAGCCTGACATGGCCTTCGCCAGTTTCGATTCGCAGCGCGCCGCGGCGCCGATGGGCGAGATCAACATGGTCCCGCTGATCGACGTGATGCTGGTGCTGCTGGTGATCTTCATCGTCACCGCGCCGTTGCTGACGCACGCCGTCAAGCTCGATCTGCCGCAGGTCAGCTCACAGGTCAACGAAGTGAAGCCGCAGAAGATCGAATTCGCGATCGACGCCAGCGGCCAACGCTTCTGGAACGGCGAGCCGGTCACCCGCACCGATGCCGCGCAGCGCTTTGCCGCCGCCGGCCGCTTGCAGCCGGTGCCCGAGGTGCATCTGCGCGCCGACCAGGCAGTCGCCTACCGCGCGGTGGCCGAGACGCTGGCCGATGCATCGAATGCCGGTCTGCACAAGATTGGCTTCATCAGCCAGCCAGAAACGCCTTGACCGGCGGCGCGGGCCACGTATCCGCTCCGCCAACCCGTTACTTCCGAACCATGCCCGTCGCCAGCCGCTCGCCAGCCAGGGACAACTTGACCTGACTCCCGAGGGATCTTTCTTGAACTCGAACAAGCCCACTTCCACACCCACCGCGCTGCCGTTGAGCCTGCGCGCCGCCACGCTGGCGCTCGTCTTCGGCACCGCCCACGCGCAGACCACGACGCCGGCGCCCGCCCCGGACGCCGCCAAGACCGAATCCAACCTGCCGCCGATCAAGGCCACCGCCACCGTCGAGCGCGACAACAGCCAGGCGTCGACCGGTGGCAAGTTCGAGACACAGTTGCGCGACGTGCCGCAATCGATCACGGTGATCGACCGCAAGATGCTCGACACCCAGGCCGCCGCGTCGCTGAAAGACGCGCTGCGCAATGTGCCCGGCATCACGCTCGGCGCTGGCGAAGGTGGCGTGATCGGCGACAACATCAACCTGCGCGGTTTCTCGGCCCGCACCGACGTCTACCTCGACGGCATGCGCGACCGCGGCCAGTACTCGCGCGACGTGTTCTCGCTGCAGGCGGTCGAGGTGCTGAAGGGCCCGTCGTCGATGCTGTTCGGCCGCGGCTCGACCGGTGGCGTGATCAACCAGATCAGCAAGAAGCCCGAACTGCGCGACCGCAGCGAGCTGGGCGGTACCGTCGGCACCGACGGCTACTTCCGCACCACCGGTGACTTCAACAAGGCGCTGTCGGACAGTGCGGCCTTCCGCGTGACCGCCTTCGGCCAGCAGATCGAATCGACCCGAGACGTGACGAAGAACAAGGACGCCGGCGTTGCGCCGTCGGTCCGTCTGGGCATCAACACGCCGACCGAGTTCGCAGTCGCTGGGCTGTTTCAACGCAACCGCGACATCCCCGACTACGGCTTCCCGTTCGTCACCACCTCGGGCGCCGGCACCGTGCGCAAGCCGATCGATGCGCCGGCGCACAACTTCTATGGCTACACCGACGACCAGTTCAACCAGGACGTCAATGTGCTGAGCGTGACCTTGCAGCACAAGGCCAGCGCCGCGACGACGGTGCGCACGCGCCTGCAACTGAGCGACAACCGCACCCATGCGCGGGCCAACCCGCTGGGTGCGGTTGTCAATGTCAACGGCACCGTGCCGACGCTGGACGACGACCTGAACGACCTGAGCGCGCCGCGCTCGACGCGTGAGCGCCAGCTGAAGGACACCTCGGTGATCAGCCAGACCGACGTGACGACCAAGTTCACGTCGGGCAGCGTGAATCATCAGCTGACCGCCGGCGTCGAAGTCGCGCGCGAGCGCAACCGCGACGACCGCTATGCCTGGAACACGCCGGTCGATGCGGCGACGATCAACTTGGGCTCACCGGTCTATTCCGGCATCACCGGCCAGCATGCGCTGTCGCGCACCACGACGACGGTCGCCGACACGGCCGCCGTCTACATCAACGACCAGATCGAGCTGACGCCGCAGTGGAAGCTGGTCGGCGGTCTGCGCAACGAGCGCTTCATGGTCAAGTCGGACCTGGTCAAGTACACGCTGCCGGCGGGCTTCCCGGCCGACACCACCGAGGCCGCCGCGCCGAAGTCCGAAAGCATGTGGAGTCCGCGCGCCGGCGTGCTGTTCCAACCCGATGCGATGCAGACCTACTACGCGTCGTACGGCACCTCGTTCAACCCGTCGGCCGAGACGGTGACGCAAAGCGCCAGCACCGCAAAGCTGGGTGCCGAGCGCAACCGCTCGTTCGAGCTGGGCACCAAGCTGGACCTGCTGGACGGTGAACTCAGCGTCACCGGCGCGCTGTTCCGCATCGAGAAGACCAACCCACGCACGCAAGACGCCGCCGGCACCCAGGTGACCGAGGGCCTGATCCGCGTCGACGGGCTCGAGCTGGGCGCCACCGGCCGCATCAACCCGCAATGGGAAGTCTTTGCCGGCTACACCTACCTGAACGGCAAGATCGTCGAGTCGCCGCAGATCGGCACCAATGCCGACGCCGGCATCGTCGCCGAAGGCAAGACCGCGCCGAACACACCACGCCACAACGCCACGCTGTGGACCACCTACCGCTTGACCCCGCAATGGGAGCTGGGCGGCGGCGCGCAGTTCGCCAGCGACCGTTGGCTGAACAACTTCGAAAGCGCCAAGGTCGACGGCTACACCCGCTGGGACGCGACCGTGGCCTACCTGCAGAAGTCGTGGGAAGTGCGGCTGAACCTGCAGAACCTGAGCGACGCGGTGTACTTCGAAGCCAGCAGCGCTGGCCGGGCAACGCCGGTGCGCGGCCGCACTGCGTTGGTCAGCGCGCTGGTCCGCTTCTGACCTTTCACGTCGACAAAAGTCATGATCGTGCAGATACCTGCCGTGCTGAGCGCGGACCAACTGCAGGCAGCGCGCCACGCGCTGGACCAGGCGCCTTGGGTCGACGGGCTGGCCACGGCCGGCCACCAGGGCGCGCAGGTCAAGCGCAACCGCCAGCTGGCCGAGGGCTCGGCGCTGGCGCGCGAGCTGGGCGACATCGTGCTGGCCGCGCTGGAGCGCCACCCGCTGTTCATCAGCGCGGCGCTGCCGGCCGAGGTCTACCCGCCGATGTTCAACCGCTACGAAGGCGGCGAGACCTTCGGCGCCCATGTCGACAACGCGGTGCGTCTTGTGCCCGGTACCGGGCGCAAGCTGCGCACCGACATCTCGGCCACGCTGTTCTTGACCGAGCCCGACAGCTACGACGGCGGCGAGCTGTTGATCGAAGACACCTACGGCGCGCATTCCGTGAAGTTGGCAGCAGGCGATCTGGTGCTGTACCCGTCGACCAGCCTGCACCGCGTCGAGCCGGTCACGCGCGGCGCGCGGCTGGCCTCGTTCTTCTGGGTCCAGAGCATGGTGGCCGACGAGGGCGAGCGCAGCCTGCTGTTTGACCTGGACACCGCCATCCAGCGCTTGAACCAGACCGGGGCCGACGAGGCCGCCCTGCTGCAGCTGACCGGCTGCTACCACAACCTGCTGCGGCGATGGATCAAGGTCTGAGCACCCTCAAGCCTGCGGCCGGCGCGCAAGCGTTGGCCGTGCAGCGGGCGCAGCGCCGTGCGCAGTGGTTGAAGGCGATCCTGCCGCTGCACTGGATCAGCTCGGCGTTGACGCTGGCCGGGCTGCTGATCTTTGCCCTGACCGGCATCACCTTGAACCATGCCGGCAGCATCGAGGCCAAGCCGGTGCTGCGCAGCGGCAGCTTCGAGCTGAGCCCCGCCGATCGCGGCGCGTTCGCCCGTGGCGCGTCGCCGGCTGAAAGCAATGCGCGTGCGCCGTTGCCGCCGTCGCTGCACCAGCCCTTGCAGGACCGACTCGGTCTGCAGTGGGCCGCCGAGAGCGAGGCCGAATGGAGCACCGACGAGGTCTACCTGTCGCTGCCGCGCCCGGGCGGTGATGCCTGGCTGCGCGTCGACCGGGCCCGCGGCAGCCTGGAATGGGAAGACAGCGACCGCGGCTGGGTCGCCTGGCTGAACGACCTGCACAAGGCGCGCCACACCGGCCAGGTCTGGCGCGCTTTCATCGACATCTTTGCCATCGTCTGCGCTTTCGCGTCCGTCACCGGCCTGCTGCTGCTGGCCTTGCATGCGCGCCGCAGGCCCAGCACGTGGCCGTTGGTGGCCGCTGGCCTGCTGCTGCCGCTGCTGCTGGCCGTTTATGCCGCGCATTGAATACCTAAGAGGTTGACCGATGATTATTCGCACCACTGTGTCGTTAGGCGCCGCGTTGGCGCTGGCCCCGCCGTCGGCGCAAGCCGCTGAGCTGGCCCTGAAGCTGGAGTTGCCGCGCTTGGGCGTGGCCGAGTACCACACGCCGTACGTGGCGATGTGGCTGCAGCGTGCCGGCGACCAGGGCTTTGCCGGCCATCTGGCCGTCTGGTATGACCTGAAGAAGAAGGACAACGGCGGCGCCAAGTGGCTGCGCGACCTGCGCCAGTGGTGGCGCCAGGGCGGCCGTGACGCGCAGATGCCTGTGGATGGCGTCAGCGGCGCGACGCGCGCACCGGGTGAGCATGTGGTGCAGCTGGGTGGCGCCAAGGCGCTGGCGAGCCTGCCCGCGGGCGACTACGAGGTGGTGGTCGAAGCGGCCCGTGAAGGCGGTGGCCGCGAGGTACAGCGCCTGCCGCTGCACTGGCCGCCCACCGGCACCACCCAGGTCAAGGCCCAGGGCGAGCACGAGCTGGGCGCCTTGAGCCTGCAAGCCAAACCCTGAACCAGGACGGACACGCCATGCAAAAGTCACCCCTGAAAACGCGGGCGCTGATCGCCACCGCGGCGACCCTGGCCTCGTTCAGCGCCGCCGCCCACCACCCCTGGCTGCTGCCCAGCCAGACGCTGGTCGACGGCAAGGAAGGTGTCGTCGCGATCGATGCGGCGGCCACCGAAGACCTGTTCGAGTTCGACACCCGCGGCCTGCCGCTGGACGGCCTGGCCATCACCGCGCCGGACGGATCGAACGTCGCGCCGACGGCCGTCAACACCACGTCGCGCCACCGCAGCAGCTTCGAGCTGACGCTGACTCAACCCGGCACCTACCGCATCGCCAACCTGAGCCAGGGCGTGATGGTCAGCTACAAGCAGGGCGGCGAGACCAAGCGCTTCCGCGGCACGGCCGAGGCCTGGGAGAAGGAGCGCCCCGAGAAGGCCGAGGATGTGCGCGTGACCAAGTTCGCCAGCCGCGTCGAGACGTTTGTCGCGCGCGAGAAGCCGAGCGACAAACCGTTCGCGCCTGCCGGGCAGGGGCTGGAGCTGATCCCGCTCGACGCGCCGGTGGACCTGAGCGACGGCGACAGGACGCGCTTTCGGTTGCTGTTCGATGGCCAGCCGCTGGCCGATGCCGCGGTCAGCCTGCTGCGCGGTGGCAACCGCTACCGCTACAAGATGGGCGAGCTGACGCTGAAGAGCGACGCGAAGGGCGAGTTCAGCGTCGCGTGGCCCGAAGCCGGCCGCTACTGGCTGGGCGTGAGCCACAACACGCCAGCCGAGGCCGTCAACCTGCCGCCGCTGCGCCGCCTGAGCTACAGCGCGACGCTGGAAGTGCGGCCGAAGTGACCAACGGCGCGGCTGCCGGTGACGCGCTGGTGCTGCTGCCACCGGCTGCGCCCTTGGTGGCCGCGCCACGCGGCGCGGTGCTGCACCGGCTGACCGGCCAGAGCATGGGCAGCGTCTGGCGCCTGGTGCTGGCCGCCACGCCCGCAGCACCGCTGGCGGCGGTGCAGGCCCGCATCGAGGCTTGTCTGGCCGGGCTGGTGCAGCAGATGAGCCATTGGGAGCCGGACTCGGAACTGAGTCGCTTCAACCGCCTGCCAGCGGGGCAATGGCAGACGCTGTCGCCGGATTTCGCGCAGGTGATGCGCCTGGCGCTGCGTGTGGCCGAGCAAAGCGGCGGGGCGTTCGACCCGGCGCTCGGAGCGGCCATCGACCGCTGGGGATTTGGGTCGACCGGACGGTTCGACTGCGCGGGCTTTTCTGTGCCCGTCGGGACCGACCCGCAGCCGCTGGGCGCCTGGCGCGGGCTCCGACTGGACGGGGCTCGTCTGCAGCAACCCGGCGCTTGCCGGCTCGACCTGTCGGCGATCGCCAAGGGCCACGCTGTCGATGCCGTCGCCGCGGTGCTGCGCGCTGACGGGCATCACAACTTTCTGTTCGAACTCGGTGGCGAGTTGCGCGGTGAGGGACTGAGGGCCGACGGCCAACCGTGGTGGGTGGCGCTGGAACGCCCGCCTGGTGCCGCCAATCTGCCGCCGTTGCGCGTTGCGCTGGTCGGCCATGCGATGACCACATCGGGCGACTACCGCCAGGGCTTTCGTGACGCGCAAGGCCGCTGGTGCTCGCACACTCTGGACCCGCGCACGCAGGCACCGGTCCACCATGCGTTGGCGTCGGTCAGCGTGCTGCACGAGCGCTGCGCCGACGCCGACGCGCTGGCCACCGCGCTGTTCGTGATGGGGCGGGAAGATGGCCGCGCCTGGGCTGACCGCCACGGTGTCGCCGCGTGGTTCGTCGCCCGAGATTCAGATGCACCCGGTGGCTGCCGTGAAGGGCCAAGTGCGGCGTTGCAGGCCTGGCTCGACGATTGACGCCGGCTTTCGCAACCGACGCTCAGCGCTGGGCCAGGCAATCGATGTAGGCGCGTCCAGGCGCGGCCCCCCAGCTACTTGTCGGCGATCGAAGCCTGGGTCACGAACACGACGCCGAAGGCGCCCCACGACAGCGTCTTTCCGTTGGCCGTGGTGTACGACGCCACGCCCAACGAGTGGTAGGCCGACACGAACGCCGTCAAGGCGCCGAGGCCCAACGCACCCGCGATGGGGCTGCGCTCCGACGTGGCCTTCTTGATCTTCTCTCGGTGCGTCTCAGCCGAAGGATTCAGCACGATGGCCGCGACGAAGACGGCGGCGGTGACGAGGGCGGACGTGATAGCGCGGGCCATGCGGGTACAGCGTTAGTGAGGTCAGCCAAGCATACAACTCGCACACTCAGTCGACTTGCAGCGTGTAGGTGACGGCCTGGATCATGCTGGGCAGCGCGCCACCAAAGTTCAGCGTGTGCTTGCCCGGTGGCAGGGGTCTGAGCATCACGTAGTACCCATTCGCCGCCGACGGAAAGATGCGGACCTTCGGTTCAGCCAGCGCACCCATGGCGAATGGAGCTTCCTTGTGTGTATTCGCCGGCAACGGGGCTGCGGCACGCTGTCAGTCATTTTGGCGTGTTCGCCGTGCCCCGTCTCAGACCTTCAGGGCTCGCCTTCCCAGTAGTCAAGCGACTCGGCGCTGCGCTGGATCACATCGAAACTGCCTTCAACCTTTTCGATTCCCAGCGCGAGGAACTTGCCTGAATCGGGGTATTCGCAGACCTCGGGCCGTTCGCGGGTGCTGACCGACAGGTAGTGCAGCGGCGCGTCGGAGCTGTTGATGATCTGGTGCGGGTACTCGGGCCCCGGCGGAATGAAGATCACGTCGCCTTCGCGGATCGGCAACAGCTCGCCGGCCACGCGCAAGGTGCCGCTGCCGCCCAGGATGATGAACATCTCTTCCTGTGCGTGGTGCAGGTGGTAGGGGCAACCGCGCATGCCGGGTGCCAGCGTGTCCACCGAGGCGCCCAGCTTTTGCGCCGCGGTGCCGGGCGCCAGGCGTGCGCACATTGAGTCGTACAGCGGTGCACGCTGCTCATGGTTGAGTGGCACCTCGTTCCAGTTGCGGATCAGTTTCTTTGCCAAGGCATTGGCCGCGTCGCTCATTCGTCGTCTCTCCTGGTGGGTGGGTGGGATGGGGTCGCCGGTCAGCCCAGCCGAAAGCTCGGCCCTCGTTCCGACGCCCCTTGCTCGACGGCGTCGTGCAAGGCCTGCAGCGCCCCCCGGACGGTGCCTGACACAGAGGGTGAAGCGACCATGCCGCCCTCGCCCAACTGCGCGCCCAGCAGCGCGATGCTGACCGAGGCCGGCTCGATGATCTCGGCCGACATCGTCTTCAGCGTTTCGCGCAATGCATCGTCCGCGTGGTGGGCCCTCGGCGACGCGTTCCACACTGCGACGGGCTTGTGGACAAAGGACTCGAAGCTGACCAGCCAGTCGAGCGCATTCTTGATCGTGCCGGTCACGCCATGGGCGTATTCGGGGCTGGCGATCAGCAGGGCGTCGGCGGTGGCCACCGCGTCGCGCAGGGCTCGCACGGCTGACGGCGGGTCGACCTCGTCATCGGGGTTGAACAGCGGCAGCCGGCCCAAGCCGGCGAACACCTCGACGACGATCGGCGACGGCGCGAGACGTGCCGCGGCCCGCAGCAACGCCGCGTTGATCGATGCCGCCCGCAGGCTGCCGCAAAGCGCGAGGACCTGGAACTTCGCCATCACGCGGCGCGCACCTGGCTCAGCGACAACGGCGGCCCACCCGGATCTTCGTGGTCGTATTCGGTCAGCACGTGGTTCATCTGCATGGTGGCATTCTTGTCGAGGCGGCTGAATGCTAGTGGCTCGGGATCAGCCCGGCAACGCGGCCGCCGAATTCCAAAACGAATGCGAGCGATTCGCGCTCAAAACGCGGAAATGCGGTTTCCACAGCGGCG
>Ga0307515_10006102_pt1 | contig 24230 bp, 1 predicted proteins | sample 17_EM_MG_FD_194513 | JGI IMG/M metagenome (GOLD analysis project Ga0307515, IMG submission 194513) | Populus trichocarpa ectomycorrhiza microbial communities from riparian zone in the Pacific Northwest, United States - 17_EM | ecosystem: Host-associated > Plants > Roots > Unclassified | place... | reverse complement strand
TAGCATCCCCCGACCCCTAATAGAAAGCATTAATAACCTCTTATATTAACGAACGAGCGAATGCGAATAAGTAATAAGCAATGAGTAAATATACGGCCCCTCCCAACCCCTAGGGCAATCGCCCGCGGAGCATGCGGTTACTTGCCATTAACTATCAAATACCAAAAGTACCTAGCAGCTTAGACAACACCGCACGGTTTTCCTGTCTCCTCTTAAGGAGTAGTAACCCTTGGCGAGGGCCTAGTGATTAGGGCCTAGGCATAAAAGATACCTAGGTATACACGTCCCGCTACCTTATAGTATGGTATAGTAGTAGTTTATAGATGAATCCCCCTTACGCCTTTAATAGGCCCTAGGGGGGGGGAGGCATGGCGTATATAGTAATAGTTAAACAAGAGATAGCATATAGGGGATGGCTAAGATATAGGAAATAATAGTATAGCAATTAATTAATTATAAGGACTATATGTCTTAGTAAAGGAAGCAGTGGTTCCTAAAGAGTTTAAATATCTAAGGAGGACAGGACATAGCCGTAGGCCCGTAGGGCCGCCGCTACGGACGGATATAGTAAGCCGGGGTTTTTCATCCTACTAAGGTAGCTTATAGGGTTTTTCCTCCCCCAATATATCAGGGGTTTTCTTCCTGTAAATTTATAAGTTTCCCCTATATACGGAGTAGTCTGCGTAGGCCGCATAGGATCCGTATCAGACGTTAAGCAATGAATTATTATTATATCCTTTATAATTTACTTAAAACATTTTAACTTAATAAAGAAGATTTAAAATAGATTTAAGGGTTATTATATTAAATAAAGTAGTAAAAAAGGAGCTATATGTTATATATTATATATTTTATTAAAAACTTAAATATGTAATAGCTTGTATAGCTATTAAAGAAATATAATTAAGCTTTATTACTGGAAAATTTAGTTTTAAGTATAATTTTTTTTAAATAAATTGCCTATATATAATACGATTAGCTATTTAACTATTTTTTTAGGCTATATATATTTAATAAAATACTTTACCTTGATATACTTATATTAATTAGGGTTATATTCCCTTAAAATAAATTAATTAGCTAAGGGCAAATATTTTCTTTATAATAAATACCTATTTATAATTATTAAACAACTTTATAAAAATCCTTTTTTAAGAGATATATTTTATTATAATTAAATTTATATATAACGTATTTGATTACCGAGACCGCCAGATCACCGAGACCGCCAGATCACCGAGACCGCCACTCCAAAATACACCAAAAAATGGAAAATTAACACTTTAATATCTCAACAACCACTTAATAATAATTTTTAATAATTTAAATTTAGACTTTTATATATGCTCTACAGCTATTATTAAAGTTGCATAGTAAATAGTTTAGTAGTTTTTAAGATAATAGTAATTTGCCTTATTTTGGCCCCCAAATTTTACTATTTTAAAAACCACCCAACTATTTATTATATAACTTTAATAGGAGCTAGAGAGTATATATAAAAGTCCTAATTTAAATTATTAAAATTTATTATTTAGTGGTTGTTGAGATATTAAAGTGTCAATTTTCCATTTTTTTGGTGTATTTTGGAGTGGCGGTCTCGGTGATCTGGCGGTCTCGGTGATTAAATACGTTATGCTTAATATAAATCTAAATTTGTCCATATTTTAGGTATTTTTTACCTATTTTTTAACATTTTAAATACCCTTTTATAAGGGCTATAACACTTTTTAATTTACTTTAGTTATACCTTATTAATTTATATACCTTCTATTAATTGGATATATAATTATTATATAAAGATTTTATTTAGAATAGATAATTACCTATATTTTACTAAAGCGCTTAATATTTATAACTGACTACTAGTACTATACTAAAACACCTCTATATTACTTACGTATTACGCTATTTTAGTTACGTATTAATTCCCCCTTTTATTTATTTCTATACCTTCCTTATATATATAAAGCGGCTCTAAAGCTACATTTTACAATTAAGTCGTTTATTTATTTCCCACACTGTAAAAGCTTATAGTATTGCTACCTTAAATACAGACTTAAGCTATTATTTTTTCATAATTACGTATATAATAGGGAAATTTTTTACAAATACTATTTAAGTACTTAATTCGCAAGGAAGGCCTACTATATAGGAGTTAATTACTATTTGCATTGGTATATAAATTGTTTTAGTAGTCTGCCTTTTAATTATCGCTTAATATTGCAAAAGGGATACTATACGCAAGTACTGCTTTTCGTATAGACTTATAAACATCAGATTTGGAATTTATAATAGTTGTTTATAACTTCTACTTAGTTTGGTCTATATTACTTAATTCGTTATAGGGAAAATAGGTTAGCAAGTTAGTGGTTTAATTTTAGTTAGGCGGTTAAGTTTAGGGGCTAACTAAGTTTTAGGAATCTAAGCTTAGCAATTAATAGAAGTAATTTACAAAGAACTCTATAATATAAAAGTACTTATATAAGAGACCCTAATACCGCCAATAAACGAGATTGAAATAACCATATCTAAGTATGGCCTATTAAACGCGAACCTTAGGCTGGTAATAGTGGCTTAATTTATATCTATAATAAATCCAATACTTATTATAAAATCTAAAAAGCTCTTTAACCCTATAATATTTAATAGAAACTAAAATAACCTACATCCTTTTATAACTAAGCTCTGTCTTAAACTTTTAATAAACTATAACTAATACCCTACTAAATTTAGTAAGGTTAGCTATAAAATACCTTATTTAATGTTACGGGACACCCTTATAATACCTTATACACGTCTACCTATTTCTACTAACTTAGTAACTAGAGACCGACTATAAGATAGCAATTTAATAGCAATCTACGACAATTTAACGGCAATCTACCACATTCTACGATATTCCACCAAGTTTTACTAAGTTCTACTAAATCCTGCTAAGTTCTACTAGGACTACCACCTAAATCCTATTCTACTCCATGTATATCCCTTAGCACGGTAGGATCCTTAGAGTTAGTAGTCCGTACAGCAATACTAGAATTAAGGCTACGCATACATTTATCCCTTGGCCTGTCAATTCGCGTCTAATAGTTATCGATAAGAACTAGCTAATCAATCGTACTGGATTTAACGCCTGTACTAGGGGGTGTAGAGCTTTGGTTTTGTAGTAATTTAATATACGCGCCTGGTTTTAGGAGTTAAGTCGCTCGATATAAAGTTACTAGCACTATCTTTCCTGCAGAACTGTATTTTGCATTATGGTAGGTAAGTGCACGCGTTGTTTCGAAACTAGTGTTCTCACATGGACTACTTACTCGTTGGACGCTAACGGGCTAAGGGATATCTAAGGACTTGATATAGCTATAGTATATACAAGATACTACTTTGCGCGGAGGACGAGTGCTAACCACCTTATATCGAACAACTTAACTCCAAACATTAAGCTTATATATTAAAATACTAGGGGATTAAAAGCTTTATATTCCTAAGAACGGGCATTAAATTCAGCTAGTTTAATTGGCTAATTCTTATCGATAAGCTAAGGGCCCCAATTACCGTACTAAGGGATATTAACTAAGTAACTAAGTCTACAATATATACCCTTTCTTTCCTTATATAACGTTTAACCTTCTTATATAGTATATATATATAGCTTAATAATATCTACCTTACTATATATTACCGCTGCTCATACTTACTCCGTAATACTATATTACATTAACTACCTATACTATTATTAATATATAGAACGAACCTAAAACTCCTATAATGGCTGCTGGTATTATATCTATACTCTAAAAACAATTAGTAAAGATATAGAAGTCCTTTATAGACGCCCTTATATATAACTAAACTATTTTAACTTAATAATAAGCCGAATAAGAAGTATAATACCGGTAATTAATTAAGGACCTCTAAGAAGAAATCCGCACCCTTTAGATGCCTACGCTAGGACCTTAAGACTAAACGCTATCTCTAAAGATAAATATGTAAAACGTAAGCTCTAAACCTATAGTAGTCTCTTACCTAGAACTAACTACTATACCGTAACAATCTAAACGACTACTAGATCTCTTAGTATTTACTAGTAAATAATAAAAGCTCTAATAATTTCTAAACTAGCTTAAAAATAAGCTAACTAGTAATGCTAACCGCTACCTAACTAAAGCTAACTAACTTTATTACGCCCTAAGTTAACTAGAAGAAGAGGTAGCTAACCTTATTAAACCTTTTTAGCCGAACTTAGTATAAAGCCTAGTTATACTTCTTAAAGCTATATATGGTAACCTAAACTACTAAGCCACTGCTTAAAGGAAAATAAACTATATAGCCTAGGGAATAAAAAGTTTCCTAGTATACATTTTTAAATTTAACCGTTATATAAAGGAAATTAGCTAAAACGACTCTAAACTAGTTAACAGCCTTATTAAATCTCTAAGCCCTATACTAAAAACCTCCCTAATAGGCGTAGACCTACTAGGAGCCCTTAATGCTTATATAAACGTTATTAATAAATAGTATAATAATATACTACGCCTAATACCGAAACATGCTCTTTAATATAATATAATAGCCCCGTAAACATCTACTAAGTTATTTTTAGCTTAAGCACCCTAACGCTATAGATATTAACACTAGGACCAGTGTGTCCAACAGTTAGCTTAGCTGCGATCTTGAGAAAAATAGCTAACTGACTGCATTAATTAGATCGCTTGCTGTCCGCTAGCTGTCGGATAACGTACGCTAACTATAAAGCTGCCAGCTAGCTGTCCCAATTAGGAAAATAGTATAGACTTTATAGTATTTTATTGCGGATTTTAGCAGTATCTCTCTCTATATAAATATAAATATTACTTAAATAAAATTCGACCCTAATTTACCTAATATAGTATTTAAATATAGCTAAATTTATCTTATATACCTATAAAAGCTTGAAGAAAATTAGGTAAAATAGTTAGTAGTAAAGGCTCTAAAGGCTCTATTTCTATATTAAATTTAATTAAATATAAAGCTCTATTAAATATATTTCACTAAGCTAGCCTTTTTACCCTTTATAATTAGCTTATAGCTAATAAGATTAATATTATAGAGATATAGAATTAGTTATAGATTAAGCATCGGTAATAAAAAAGGCGTAACGTAATGTTATAGGACGGAGGCTATGGCTATAGAATATATGTATTTAAGGAGTTTATAAGACGTTGCGCGATCGATTGTAAGGGTTAAGGGCATAAGGAGGTAATATACCTATGCGTAGCTAATATAAGCTATACGCGAGGTATATATAAGGGCACGGGGCTCTCCTATAGAGGCCCCTGCAGTAGGGTTCCGTAATAATATAGTACCTCTATTAGATATAATTCCTCTTAATATACTAAATCAGAGCCACTATTTTAAAAATAGGTCTATTAGTTCTGCTATTATAATTATTACTATAATAGCAAAGTACCCTAAAAACTTTATATATCTCTTAATAATTACTAAGATAGTATTAGTAACCTCTTTAGTTCTTTTTTTAGTAAGAGGTAAGCCTATTATAAAATATATTATTAATTCTAATATAGGTCCCTATAGAATAAAAAGTACTAATAGCTTGCTATATAGGCGATACCCTAAATATCTATACTCCTTAGCACGTATTATATCTTAATATATATTCCTTAACTTTTTAAAAAATTCTATCCTAGTATTTTCTTTGAACGGCCTTAAGGATTTTATTAGTACCGTAGTGATCCCTAAAAGGGTTATTATAAAAACTCTTTAGAATTTTTTCTTAATCTACTTAGTCCTTTAAGATATATAGAGCACTCTTAAAGCGTAATAGACTCTTTTAGTTTTGCCACTACAGCTTCTTAGTAACTTTAGCCAAATTGGTCTCTACTATATCTCCCTACCTCTCCCTTATAATAAAAGCGTCCCTTTATTATACTTAAAGAAGATCTTAAAAGGGTTTATATAGATTACTTACTTTTATTTTACCTACTGCTATAATAGACTTAAGATATAGTATTAAGCATTTTAAACTATTAGTATTAGTAGACCCCTTTACCGCTATGCAATATACTACACTATAGATAGGTATTTTATTTATCTCCTTTAGATCTAGAAACCTGTAACTAATACGCTATTAAGTTAAAGGTGATTTAATGCCCCTTATATATTCTATAGAATTCCCACTAATTTTAAAATACACTAACTTTAAAATATATACTTAGTCTATAACCTAGTCTATAACTATATTATACGGCTCTATTATTATAGTACTTCGCGGCCATATTACTAGGTCCTCTACCCTATTATAAAATTTAGTGGTTCTAGGGAAAATGTCTCCTTTTTTAAAGCCAATTTTATAATATAGGGATTATTTCCCCTATACTATTTTAGATCTTCCCTATCTTATAATCTAAACGTTTTAATAACCTATTAGCAAGATTTATCTTTCCAAGCGGTACGTAATTTTAAAGTCGTACTATAATAGTGTTTTTGCCTATCTAGCTTATTAACCACTTAATACTTTTATAGTTATAAAGTATTCTAGGTTATTATAATCTATAAGGACTTCAATAGGACAATTACTTTCTGTATAATAATATTACTAGTACTTTATTACTATAACTATTGCGTATAGCTCTTAGTTATGCGTTATATAACGCTATTTTATAGGGGTTATTTTCCCTAGCTAAAACGCTATAGGATACTATTTTCCGTCTTTTAATTAAGATATAATTACATTTAGGGCGAAGCTAGATATATCCGTTTTAAGGTATATATAGCTCCTAGCAAAAATATATTAGGATAGGCGCTAATATAAACAAATCTTTTAACTAGTCTATAGCTCCTTTAGTAGCTTCCCTAAATATAAAGGGTCCTATCTTCTTACTATTCTTAAACATCTTTAGTAGCTCTATAATTAGGAATACTACTTATATATAGTAAACAATAAACGTTTAGTAAAAGTTCGCTATGCTTAATAAAACCTATACTTCTCTAAATATTATAGGGTAGGGCTATTCCCTAATAGCGCCCACCTAGATTTTCTTTATTAATACTCTATTAACGCTAATAACAAAGCTTAGAAAATTAATGCTAGTAATATAAAACGAATATTTCTTTATATTTATATATAGTATGTATATGCTTTATAGTTATTAGAGTAGGCTATAATATTATTAAGGTAGACTATATATATTATGTCTAATAGGCCTGATAATACTTTATTAATATAGGCCTAAAATATTACCGGTGCGTTAGTGAGTCTAAATATCATCACTAGGTACTTAAGGTGGCCGTTCTATATTTAAAACACCGTTTTTTACTTATTGCCGGCTTTAATCCGGATTTAATAGTATATATCTTTTAGATCTAATTATATAAATATATTTATACTTAACAATCTATTAATAAGCTTTTATATTAAGGGTAGTAGGTAGCAATTCTTTATAATAATCTTATTTAGCGCCTAATAGTTAATATAGAGATAAGGGGTCCTATCCTTTTTAGGCATAAATAAGGTTAGTACCCCTACTAGGCTTATAAAAGACTAAATCCATCCTCTTTAAAGATTATCTACTATATATTGGCGTAATACCACTAGCTTATTTTTTTAATAGATTATATAGTGATTTAAAAGGAGGTTGCTTATTCTATATATATTTTATACTTAACTAATATAGGGCTAGGTAAGGTTTATATGGCCTCTTTAATAAAAATATTCTCTAAGTCTATATATTTCTATAAAATCTCTAATTTCTTAACTATATATAGCTAAACATCTATAAATAAATATCCTATATCTCTATTCTTAGTGTTAAGAGTAGTATATATAGTATATACCTACCCTTCCGCTTATATATAGTTTAGGAAAGTCTTTTAATCTTTAACTATAATATATAGTTCTATAGAGGGACCCTAGGGTACCCTGCAAAAGAGTAAACCAAATACCCTAAAGTAGGGAAGACATATTAGAGAAATAGGTTATAAAAAAAAGTAGAAGAAAAATGGTGCCGTGTTAGGGCCTAGGCCTATATAAAAGAGAAAGGGAGACGCGTAAGAGGCCAGTAAAGATAATAGTAAGAGAGAGAAAGGAGCTAAAGTAGAGTATAAAAGAGTATTGGGAAACTATCTACCGCAGCACAATACTGGTTAGACTAGCACTAGAGAGGCGTATAGAAGTCAAAGGTATAAAGGCTAACTTAGGTAAGAGTAACCCAAGCCGTAGTATAGTTAACGCTATAGGGGGTAAGCACCTAGGGGCTCTAAAAAGGCCTAATAAAGGCAGAAAATATAACAGCAACACTCTTAAGAATAGGAATAATAGGACTAAAAGATTGGCTCTACTAGGTAGGTGTTTTAGTAGGTAGCCTAAGATGCAAATATAGCTAGCTAAGACAAACACCAAAACACGCAATACTATTATACCCCTTATGCACTAACTAAGAAGTAATACTATTAGTAGCTAGTATAGAGAACTATAATATACTACTCTTAACACAAAAAGGTCTTAAGGCGGTTACTTAGTGGCTTATTAGCTAAAATATACTAAACCAGTTCCGGGTTATAAAGGAAATAGTAATAGAAGGCAAAGGGGCGAGTAGTAGGTGTCCCCTAATAACTCTACAGTAGTAGAGTAAAGTTTGCAATACTAGCGCGTCCGTAGGCTTGTTATAGCAGCAGTAGCTCTTAAAAAGGTTAAAAAAATAAGGTAGTAAAGCACAACTAGTAACTTATAGTCATTAAGTAGGCAAGTTTTAAAAGGCGGGGAGATGGATTACGGGGTTTTCTTAAGTTAAGTTTTTCTTAAGTTAAGTTTTCTCCTTATTTATAAATAAGGAGTAGTCCGTATAGGCTTAATAGGGATCCAAATCGGACGTTAAGTAATGAATTATTATTAATATATAGTTAAAACTTCTGGTATTAATATAAGGCTAAAGGCCAAATAATATCTAGATTAACTTATTAAAGCTATAGGTATCCTAAAATAAGGTTATACCCCTTAATTTCTATAGCATAAAAGCGTATCTCCTATATATTTTATAGACTATCGCGGTCCTAGCTAGCTACGGAAAAAGTCTATTCCCTATAGTATGGAATCTAGTGGCCTTTAATACTTTAAATAGTACGTACCTATAAGCTGCTAAGGTCCAAATCTAATTCTTTTACTAGTATTTAAGAAATAAACTCTATAATCACGCCGCTGTCTATAAGGCAGTCTTATATTACTTATTTATTATTAACTTAAATAGAGCCAGGAATAACTATATAATAGCTTACTCCCTCCTTCCTCTAATTACCTAGTATTAGAAAGTAAAGATCTACTAAACTTCCGCTTTTCCTGGCTAAGCTAATTTTTACTTCTTTTTCAATAGAAGCGGCTTATATAGCTATTTTTACCGCAGTTATAATAGACGCGTAATTTATTTAGATTAGGTTTCTACCTATTATTATTTTAGGGTTAACTAGCGTTACTCTAGGACTACGAAACCTGCTTACATTATCCTTTTATAGAGTGTTTAGGTTAAAATCTACCATTATTATTAAAGTTAAGTCTAGTTCTACGCACTTTATTATTAGCGTTTTATTCCTTTTATTTGCCTAAATAGTCTTTTTTAGCATTTTTAATCTAAGTAGCTTTAGAGACAAGCATTTCTTAAAAGGTAGAAATTTCGCCCTTCTCCTATATAGCCTATTAAATCTTAGGTTGTAGCTTAGTAAGTAGCTAGCAAAGTCGCACAGCATTACCCTATAGGTTTAAGTAGGGTATATTATCCTTTAGTTCTTCTAAGTAGTTTATAAACTAGACTACACTTTAGCCTTCTTACTATTTAGCGCTATAGTATTACTGGTTATAATCTATCCCTTAATTAGTAGGGTCTTAGACCTAATTAACTAACTAGGACTTAAATTCGCTAAATTTAAAAAGTGTAATAAGTTTCTTCTTATAGCGTATCTATAAACTCTTAACGGTACTATATAGGAAAGTAGAAGCAATTAGTATCTAATTATACTTATTAGGGTAACGCTTTAGATCTAGCTAAAATATAGTTTTATATTAATGGATAAGACGATTATAGTTCTAGAGACTATTACCCTTATATTTATTAGGGTCCTTTATACGGCATTTAGGTTTTTCTAACGCTATAGCATAGTATAGCGTTGCCCCTTTAAGTCGGCTTTATGTCTAGGGTATTTACGCTTCTCCTATTTGTCTTTATAAATATTTTTAGTAGTTTTAATATACTTATCTTAATTACAGCTCTAACTCCTTTATTTTTATAAGGTCTTATATAGTAACCACTTTAATACCTTTCTCGTGGTAATTGTTTCTAAGGGTTTTATAAGATTAGATAGACTAATCATAGCTTTTTAGTATATTCTTTTATAAGCAGAGGGAATGCGCTCCTTTAGGGAGACTCTATTAACCTTTTATAGTAAGGACGTCATTCTAGGAAGTAAGGTAGTGTACCTTATTATTATTAATTAATAGCCGTACGTTCTTTCCGTAATAGATTATAAGCTATTAGAATTATAAGAGGTTAGTTTAACTAGAATATATAATTATTTAATTAATAGTACAGTGTAAGAGTTATAGGTAAGTAAAAGATAAGTTAAAAGTAAGTTAAAGATAGAACAAGCTTTACGCATTAAAGAATAAATGCTTTCTAACCTCTTTTATTTATAGACTAATTTCTAGTTCTTCTCTAGAGAAGAACTAGCTTCTTTTATAATCGTTTTAAGACACTATTAAAACCCTTTACCCCTTATTTGTCTAACTATATCCTCTCTAAGACATTAGTAGGATATTAATAAAACCTTTATTAATTTTATCTAATATATACCTTTTAGGAGCGCCTATTATAATAGGCTGTAATAAGAATACCTTAAAGCTACTATATAACTTAAAAAAAGCTATAGAAAAAGGTAGAGGAGTATTAAAAGAGATTAGGTTAGGTAATATTAATAAAAGGGATTACTAAAAAACAAGTTACCTAAGGGGGACCTGAGAGGAGTAGCTACCAATCTACTTAAAGTTATTTTCCTTTCTACTAAAATAGATTTCTTTCTTTTAACCTCTTCTAATTTATAAAGACCTTACTTAGTAAGACGCCACTTTTTTTAAATACACCTCTTATAGACATTTTTAAGACAGATTAGATAAATAGAGGCGGCTATCCTAGTTATAAGAACCCTTTACTTAGCAATATAAAAATACTTAAGCTCTTTTAGAGCCTAAATTAACTTAAAGTTAAAACATTTAGTCTTAGACCAAACGCAGGACCCTATAATAAATTAGATAAAGTACTAGACACCTATAAAGAATAACAAGATATATATACTTAGTGTTAGAACCAGATTAGATATTATAAGACAATTATATATTCGCTTACATATACTTAGCATATAATAATAATTCATTGCTTAACGTCCGATTCGGATCCCTATTGGGCCCACGCGGACTACTCCTTATGTACATGTGGGGAGAAAACTCTATTTGAGAAAACCCCGTGATCCATCTCCCCGCCTTTTGGGACTCGCCTGCGAGGCGCCTGCGAGTCACCGGTGGTGCTCCTACTACCTTACTTTTTGACCTACTTAGCATATAAAGAAGGTTAGTAACTAGATAGAGTTGCGATCGTAATATATACTAACTTTTTATCTATATAATAAGAATAGAATACTATTACTTTACTAAGTAATAATATGGTAGTAATAAGCTAGTTATAACGACTAGATAGAGAGGGTTTACTAAAAGGTATTAGAAATAATAAAGGTTACTAAATTAAAAATAGAAATGCTATACCTTTAATTAATAACTTAAAGATAGAAGAAATCTTTAAAGACAAAGATAAAGAAGGGGGGTAGTGTTATAGAACTTATATTAGCAGTAGTATAACTACTAAAAAGAGATATAAATAAGGTAGTTAAAATAGTATAGGAGGTGCTAAAACTAATTAAGCTATAGGATAATAAGTAGCTAAGTTATATAGCTAGTTATATTACTAAGGTTTGGAATATAGAAATATAGAAATATAGAAACGTAACGTACTAACGTACTTAGTATATTTCTTAGACATAGCATAATATATTTAAAGGATTATAGTCCCTACTTAAATAGTTGTTTTCTTTATAGTAAATTTTAGAATATAACTAGAGTTAATCTATTAGGTACTTACTCCATCTATTATATTATATTATTTATTTACCTATATACCTAGCCGATTAATTAGTCTACTATAGTATTTTCTATAAGGCTTTATTATATTTATTAATCTCTTTTATATAAACCATTTTAATTATATAGTTACCTTTAAATTTAAAAAATTTAATGCGTAACTATTATAAAGCCTTTTAACTATAACGTATTCTACCAGCAAGCCGGCTACCCCACTAAGCCGGCCACTTTAAAATACACTAAAAAGCTAAAATTTCAATCTTAAATATCTTAACTACTACTTAATAATAATTTCTAAAAATTTAAAGATAAGCTCTTATATACCGAATTTAGTATATATTACAATGTTAGAGTATATAGCTTAGTAGTTATTATAATATAGAGTTTAGGGGCTAAAAATAAAGATATTCTTTAATATCTCAATAACTACTAAACTATATACTTTTATATTGTAATTGGTACTAAAATAGGCATTTAAGAGCTTATAGTTAAATTTTTAGAAATTATTATTAAGTAGTGGTTGAGATATTTAAGATTAATATTGTAGCTTTTTAGTATATTTTATAGTAGCCGGCTTAGTGGGGTAGACGGCTTAGTAGTGGAATACGTTAATTCTAGAAGGAGGAATTAAGGCTTTAGTCTCTATAGCTTAGCTAAAAAAAAACTTTTAAACGCCTCTAAAACTAGTTTTAGGGCCTTGTTTTATAGAGATTAGTACTTAGCTACTAAGTAATCTTTAGATTTGCTTTTCTACTAGCATTATATTCTATAGTCTATTATAATAGTAATGTAAGTAATATAGAGCTGCCGTAGGGCTTATTGATATAGTCCTTTCTATATATTACTTAGTCTCTTAATTAAATAAAACGCTGCTTTTGTTTTAAAGATTCTTATTTCCCTATATTATTTAAAGATAAGCTTAGAGTTTAGAAATACCCCTAATTACCTAACTAAGGGTTTAGGGGATATTCTTATATCTCTTAGCTTTAAGCCTTCTTCTATATTAGTACGTTTACTATAAAAGTATATAAGCTCTATTTTGCCAATATTAACACTAGCGCTATCCCCTTTAGCTTTTTACAATTAGATTTAGATAAATTTAATATAACTTTAATTCTAAAATTGTGTATATAGCTAAGGAAATATACCCCTTCTATCTTTAGGTTGCAGATATTGTATATATATATTAGAAATAAAATAGGAGATTATTTCTAAGTAGGACATAGATAGCTATTAGAAAGTGGCTAATAATAAAAGGATCTATAGAAGGAGGTAACTCCTACTAGACTTCTAGTAAAGAAATATTAATAAGTAAAAGGATAGAAATAAATTACAAAAGGATAGGGATAGGCATTAGGATTTCTTATTTTTTTTTATAGTTTTCTACCATTTTCTTATTCCCTAGTAGTTGCTTATAACTTAGTATTTTATTAAGGAACTATAAACCCTAGTTTAGGGGTTTATAAACTACTAGGATATAACCACTAGTATATATAAAGCTGCCTCAAGGGATTTATATATATAGGACTATAGCGCCATAGCCTAAAGGCTGTATGCGTAGTATTGTACGTAGTATTGTACGTAGTATAATATAATAGATATAGGGAAAAAATAGGAGATATAGGTAAACCCTATAGTATCCCTATTTCCAGTTCTGCTTTTTCTTATATTTACTTATTAAAAGAAAGTTATAGCTTTCTATTGCTAAGGACTACGTTTATTACAGACCGCTAGTTTCTTTCTTTTAGTAATAGGTTTTAAAGTAAGCTAAAAGTATTAGCTAGATATCCTAATTTAGTAATAAAGATCTTCTTTAAAATCTTCCCTAGGTAGTTTAATAAGGAGATAGATCTATAGGACTTTAGTAAAAAATAGTCTTCCATATTTACTTTAGAGAAAATAACTTTTTAAGACTCTTTATAGACTTTTAATTAATAGCCTAAAATAAATAAAATCCTATAAATTCTATATAGAATATTTTTATAGTAGGATAGGCCTTTTATAGAATTGCGATGGGTAGTCTATCTAGCCTTAGATTTTTTTAACTAGAGCTAAAGAAGATTGCTTATTTAACTTCTATTTTCTTTAGTTCTATCTATTCCTATTTACTATTTATAGTATAGTCCTTCTACTTTATAAAGCTAGTAAAAGGGGATTTAGGAAATAGAGTAGTTATTAAAGCATTCTACTAATTAAATAGTCCTATTCTTACTATACTATAGACTAGTAATTATTTATAGCATTTTCTCCTTTGTATATTTTAGGGCGGTAAAGATATCCTTTTCTTAAACTTTTTTTTTAAAAACTATCCTAGCAGTTAGTTTTAGCTTTTTTATAGGCTTTTAGTCTAGAACTTCTTGTAAGTTATTTTTCTTAAAGTCTTCCTAGTTTTACTAATTTTTTTTTATCTTTTCTATAGAAGCTCTTTATTTCACTACGGTCTAGAAAACTCGTAGGTTCTAGGTTTAGAGATAACTTTTTAGCTAATTACTTTATATAACTAGTAAGGTCTCCTATTAGGTTATCTACTAGTATATTTAAGCTCCCTTCTTATTTCTTTATATAAGAAGTTTTTTTATAGACGTATATTCTATATACTTAGATATATTTTTATATATAGTTATATATTATAGGCTAGTAATACGCTTATTAAACTATTTTATACGTCTTTATATAGCTAGGATATCTTACTACAAAGGAATTATATATAAAGTTAAGTATCTTAAATTATAAGGGTTTAGAATTTAGGACTACTATCTTCTATTAATAGTATAACTAATAATTATGGATTTTATATTTAGTGAGTATATTATCCCTATATTACCGTTTTCCTATTTAAATTGCTTTTATTATATATACTATCTAGAAGTTGTTTTAATATTTATATTATATTAGCTTATAAATTTCTATATCCTACTTATTAATTTGTAATTTATTTTTATTAAGCTTTATATTTAGAAATATAGGGTATAGTTTCTAAAAGCGTTTAGGGAGTAGTAGACTTTATAATTTATTTATAATCTATTTATCAAAGGCGTTTATAGGTAAGTCCTATAATTATTATATTAATATATTAGGCTTTTAATTAAGTTTGGCTAATTAATACGTAATTTTAAAGTTAAATTATAAGAGGTATTTAGCTTAATAAATTTAATGCTATATTAATTGCTTTATAGTTATAAAGTACTATAGGTTTTTATAGTCCATTAATATACGTATTAAAAATAATAACCCTTCTAGTTTTAAACCCTATTATTTAAAGCATTTAATAATTATAAGTAGTTTCTTATTATATTATAAACCTATATTTTATAGGTGTTTAAAAACTATTTAAATACGTTTTTAATGCTTAAAAGTAAAGATAAGTATATTAAAGTATTGTTAATATATATAGTAATAAATACGTTAAGGAATTTATAGATCGTATTATTAATATATTACTAAAACGTATTAAAACGGTTTTTTATACTAAATATTGTTACTAGGTATTTAAAGAGTCCCTATTATATATAGAAGGCTATATACTTTTTATCTCCTTTATAAATATAGATTCGGTTAATAGTAGTAACTATATTAAGCTTTATAAAATACTATACGTTTACTAAATAGTTAAGCATTTCTTAAATTAGAGAAATTAGATATTAGTTTTAAATTATAATTATATTTAAAGCTTAATAATTAATATAGAATCTCAAGTCGTCTTTTAGCTTTTTAATAAATTATATAGGTCAGGTAAATAGAGATTAACTAAGGCGAATAAATCCTTTTTTAGATATTTATTAAGTATTATTATATTATAAGCAGTTCTTCTTATAATATTCTATATAGCAAACTAAACTTTAATATTATACTAGGCTCTAGTTCTATCTTAAAACTATATTAATTTTAGTATAGAGGCAGTTAATCTATAAACTATTTTTTAAATTTATTACTTAGATTATAATTCTTTAAATATAAGAGGTTAGGGGTTAATATATTACTTTAGTTCTGGCGCTTTTTTAATATCTTCTATTATTATGGTAAAGATTTTATAATCTTATTCTCCTCTTAACGAAAGAAAGGGCGCAGGTTATATTATATAAATTTTAAAAGGTTTTAATAAAATACCTTTATATTCTTTACTATAATTAACAGTTATAGCTTTATTATATTAGTTTAAGGTTTATAGTAAAGGTAATTTATATTATATTAAATCTTAAGTATTTATATATATATTTATAGGGTAAGTAGTATTTTAAGTAATAACTTTAGCAGTAAGTTGTACGGAACTTTAGTATTTCTTTAACCTAGCTAATTAAAGAGTTATATTGTTTTAGCTATCTATATTTAAGGTATTTGTCTATCTGCATCTTTATAAGAATATAGTATATTAGTTCGCTATATATTAAGGGTTTACTATTAAAACCTTATAGGCTTTAGGGCTTATTAAGTTTCTTTAAATTTAGGCGTTAAGTCTTTACGTAGTTTATATAAATAAAGCCTTTACTAGTAGCTCTACTATTTATTAGAATTTATACTTCCTTCTATTTTTTAAGTATATAAATTTTACTATGTGTATTAAGGAAGTTATATTATATATTAGCGCTAGAATAGCCTAGACACTTATACTCTTCTACTTCCTATTTTAAGACCTAACTTAGCCTTAAAATAATTTGCTTTCTAAGTTAACTAAAGGTAAGATACTTTATAACGACTAAGTATAGTTTATAAAATAAATATGATTTAAAAACTAGGAGGAACTATAGTAAACCTTTTTAAAAGGGAAAGTTTAGCAATTCTTTTAAATATATCCCCTTTTACTATATCTAAGGCATTCTCTATTTACGGCTTAAGTTCTTTATTTATCGAATCTTAAGGGTATATAGGATCAAGTAGTATTAAGGTCTATAAGGTTATATATAGGGCTTTTGTTACGGCACCAGTAGAAAATGGCAAAACTTTGTAGTTACGTGACTAAAGGACCGTATAAAAGAACCCTACTTTGACTGGCGCTGCTCTTTTTCTCCTTTTCTTTTTCTAGCTTTAGATCGTCGTTTATAGATAATCTAATTATATAGGCTTATATGCGAACTTCTTGCTGTACTCATGCCTTTAATTAACTAAGTCGCTAATATTATCTAAAGATTAAACCACCCTTTCTTTCTAAGATGGAACTTAAATATATCTACAAAACTATAAATAGGATAAGGATATTACTACGACCCAAAGGAAAAGAATAAAACCTTAAGGTAAGGACCTACAAAATATACACAGGCTAAAACCCCTAAAGAAAATACCTAGAATTACCTAATACCCCTACCATATTATCCTATACGCTGTTAAGATAGGCGTCTAATAGATATAGCCCGTGCACGAATACCAAAATATAGTAAACTTAAAGTTCGGATTCAATTAATATAAGGCTCCAAATTATTATAATAAATCTTAAATATGCTATATTATTGAGTTAATCGCGATTAGATTATTTAAGGTGTTCCTGCTAATAAGGTCCTTCTTTGCAGAGTAGTGCGAAGCTATATAGATTCTACGGTGGGGACTAATTCTTATTTTAGTATTCGCGCACGGGCTATATTTATTGGACGTCTTAATAGCGCATAGGATAGGATCCGCAAATACCTTAAACGAAGAAATAATTAATGTTTTAACGCCTTAGGCGGAGCTTATAGCAGCTAATACTAAAATTAAACAGCTATAAGAACTGCTTAAAACTAGAGACACTTATATATTTTAAGATAACCCATTAAATAGACTTACTACGGTCCTTAAGGCCCTAGCTTAATATACTATATTATTAAGATCCGCAAAGGTCGCGGACCCCCTATTACTTATAGACGGGACCGACCCTATATTTAATAACTAGAAGCTTTAACTACGGGATAAGCTTAAAGTTAATAAAGATTACTTCCCTAACGACTAAGCCAAGATAGCTTATATTTTTAGCTATACTAGCGAAGATACCTAAACGTACCTACGTCTATAATATACTACAGACTTAATAAACCCTTTCGTCTTAGAAGAAGAAATAATTAACTACCTATCCTCCATTTATAAGGACCCCTTTAAGATATAAAATGCCTGCCAAAATTATAAAAGCCTAAATATAAAAATATCGGAGACCTTTTTAGCCTTTTAGACCAGCTTTTTATACCTAGCTAGCTAAGCCTAAATTCCCTATAAAGACCTAATGCTAGACCTCTTTAATAAGCTTACTTTAGACTTATAGCGCATTATATTACTAGTTCTTACTACTATATAGACGTTAAAGGCACTTATAGACTACTACCTAGCTATTAACTAAGGCCTCTATTAAATTAAGATATATACTAAGCGGTATAAAGCTAAGAACCCTTTAAACTAGACTATATATAATATAAGAATAGCTAATAGTGCCCTAGTACGGACCGCAACTGCCATAGCTTTAACTATTTAGCTTACTGTTATTCTAGCAACTAGTTATATAGTTAGTCCTACTATAGGCCTAGTATATACTCGGCCTATATATAGCAACCCCTATAAATAAGCCCTTAGTAATTAAGGAGCTTGCTTTTTATATAGCTAAAAAGACTACTTTATAAAGGACTACTTAATAGCAGTAAAGATAAATAAGGTCCTATTAATTTAGGAGAATAGAATAGAGTTAGAAAAAGAGGAACATTAGAGGAAGACTCCTCTCTAGGGTTAAAAGGGATTAATATATTATATATTAATCTAGGTTCATTAGTTAATAAAAGATACTATACTATCCCTTATACTTTATTCCGTAATAGATATTAAGTTTTAACCTCTACTTTAGCTAACTTAGGAGTAAATACCTTTATCTTAATTAATATAAAGTATGCTATAAAACTGGCTAACTTTTTAAATGTACCCCTTAAAGAACTGCCTAAACTAATTCCTATTTAAGGGTATAACGGACGAATAGGGCTACTTATTATAACTATCTTATAAATCTACCTCTGTATTAACAGATAAAGGTAGTATAATATCCCCTTTCTTATTATGGGCCTAAGAAGCTATAATATAATCTTAAGGAGAAAATAACTAGCCTATTTAGGCTTACAGCTTAACGTATAAAGTAGACAGCTTATTTAGCCTAAAACCCTACCTCTAACCCTTACCTTTATAAAAGAAATTAGCATTATAATAGAAAACCTTATACGGCCCTAGATTAATACTATTTACTAGGCCAATACTATATATAGGGACTAGGCCTTTAAGAAAGATATACGGCTTAATCTATAACAGATCTATATACTATATCGCCCTTAGACTACCTATATTACGCTACCTACACTAAAGACTTAAAAAGGTAGTAGTAACCTACCTAAGTCCCCTATAGAGGACTTAGGCTATATATAGCTATAAAGAAAGGCTAGGAATATTAGACGCTATACTAAACTAATAAGCTAGAAGGATAACCTATAGAAAATGGAACGTAAACTAAAAAAGGTTATAACCCTTATACCGCAAAATACGGCCTAATAAAAGCCCGTAAAGAAACCTATAAACCTCCTACTAGTAGATATCTACTATATTAGCGCTATAGGACTCTATTAGAACGTAGTCTAACCTAATACTATTACCTTTACTACTAGTTTATATAAAATTAATTAAAAAATTAAGGAAAAGAAAAGCAAACTTAGTAGAAAAGAAAGTAAGCTTATAGACAAGGAGCTAGTAGAGCGGAAACTACCCTACTAATACTAGAAGTTTAAGGACGTATTCTTTAAAGTAATATTTAACCTACTTCTACTTTACAAACTATATAACTATAAAATTAAGACTATGCCAGATAAAGAAAACTCACTTAGCTATACCCCCCTTTATTAGTAATCTATTGCTAAGTTATAAACTACTAAGTAGTATCTTATTAATAATCTATATAAGGAATTTATTAAGCCTAGCTAAGCCCCTTTTACTATACTAATTTTCTTTACGAAAAAGCTAAATAGAGAACTTTAGTTCTATATTAACTATTATAAACTAAATAATATAACCCGTAAGGACCACTATCTAATACCCTTACTAAATAAGACATTAGCTTAAATAAGTAGAGCTAAGGTTTTTATAAAGCTTAATATCTATTATAATTTTTACTAAATTAAAACAAACCCTAGATTTATAGATTTTACTATATTTTAGACCGGTTACGGATTATATAAATATAAAGTACTTCCTTTTAAACTAACTAGTAGACTAGCTATATACTAGCGATATATAAATTATATACTCTTTAACTACCTTAACAAATTCTATACAGCTTACCTAGATAATATTATAATCTGCTTTAAGAATAAGTTAAAATATAAGATATACGTCTATAAGGTCCTATAATGGCTTTAAAAGGCCAGTCTCTAAGCCAATATTAGAAAATTGGAATTTAGTATTAAGCGTATAAAGTACCTTTGATTTATTATTAATATAAATAAAATTAAGGAAGACCTAGAAAAGACGGCTATAATTAATTAATAGGAATTACTATAGACCGTAAAAGGGATATAGTTATTTTTAGGTTTCTATAACTTCTACTAACGCTTTAATAAAAACTATAGCCGGATTACTCGGCCTTTTAGCCGCCTTACCTAAAAGAACTAACCCTTCTACTTTAATACCATATATAGGTAGGCCTTTAATAAGCTTAAGAAATAGTTAAGCTCCGCCCCCTTACTTACTACTTCTATTTAGAATAGCCCTTAAAGCTAGAAACCGACTTCTTAGATAGTATAGTAGCTAGTATTTTTTTCCTAAAAGCAACTAGATAGAGAATAGCACCCTATTATATACTACTTAAAGACTTTAGTAGATGCTAAGCCAAACTACCCTATCTATAATATAGAAATGCTGGCTATTATCTTTAGCTTTTAGCACTAGCGTATATAGCTAAAAGGGACCCCTAAGCTTATTTAGGTAGTTTTAGATTATAAGGCTTTAAAATACTTTATAATAACTAAGGCCCTTATAGCGCGGTAAGCGCGCTAGGCGGATATCCTATTCTAGTTTTACTTCCTAATTATATATAGGGCAGGCGTTACTAACTACGCAGATACTCTTATAAGGCGTAAATAGGACCTAGATAACTAAATGGCCACGAAAATCTTATTATAAACCTAAACGCTACTATAACTAGAGCACCCTAACCCTTAAATACGGAAAGAACTAAGTACTAAATCTTTAAGCGCTAAGATATATCCTATTAACCTTATTAATAAACTACTATAAGTAAACCGTACGGCCCCTTCTCTATAGGAGTACCGTAAAAAGGTAAAGGACGTTACTAGCCTATAGTCCCTTAAAAATAAACTACTTAAGTACTAGGAACGGCTAGTAGTAGTAAAGGAATAGGACTTATATACCCGGCTTATTACTAAAGTATATACCTAGGTCTCTATAGCCTACCCTAAAAAATAAGACTTATAAGATTATTAGTAACCGTTACTACTAGCCTAAAATAGTTATAGATATTAACTATTATGTACAGAACTGCAGCGACTGCTATAGGCCTATAACTCTACAAGATAAGACCTTAGGATTATTAAAGCCACTTCTAATACTAAAGCGCCCTTAATAGTATATCTCTCTAGACTTTTATAAACTACTAATATACTGTAATAGGTATAATATAGTTATAATCCTAGTTAACTGCTTTAGAAAACGCCCCTTTTTAATTTTCTATTATAAAAATATTAATATTAAAGAGGCGGCCTAATTATATATCTAATATATCTACTAAATTTATAGACTACTAGGTACTATTATATTGGACTATAGGCCGTAGTTTATATTAGCCTTCTAGAACAAGTTTACCTAAATTCTAGGGATTAGGCTAAAGCTTTTTATAGTATACTACTCCTAAATAGATAACGTAATTAGTAAGTAACCTGGCCACGCAAGTAACCTAGCCACCTTAAAATTTAGAAAATTCATACTTTAATATCTTAACAACTACTTAATAATAAATTTTAAAAATTTAGATTTAGACTTTTATATACGCTTTGCAGCTTCTATTAAATTTGCATAGTAATTAGTTGGGTAGTTTTTAAAATATTATAATGTAGGGACTAAAATAAAGCCAAATTGCGATATCTTAGCAACTACTAAATTAATTACTATATAACTTTAATAGAAGCTATAAAGCGTATATAAAAGCCCAAACCTAAATTATTAAAAATTATTATTCAGTGGCTGTTAAGATATTAATGTATGAATTTTCTAATTTTTGGTGGGGTTTTGAAGTGGCTAGGTTACTTACGTGGCCAGGTTACTTACTAAATACATTAATTAGATAGAGATTATAAATTAATACTTATAATAGAAACTTTAGTCCTTTATTAGCTACTTCTAGGATAACTAGGGTAAACTACTACCCCTAATAAACTACGCCTAGGTAACCCTACCTTATAACTCTATAGGATTTGCACCTATCTAACTAGAAATAGGGTATTTACCCTAAATAAGCTTTAATTGAGATAGACTAAAAGGACCATAGACTATACATAAGAAACTATCTTATAAGGAAGCCTAGTAGTATACTAAGCGCTTAAAAAAAGCCTAGATAATAACCTGTATAAATTTATAAAAGGCCTAGAAATTAATAAAATAATAGATAAATAAGTATAGGCGCAAGCCTAACTTTTCTATAGATAATATAGTCTAGGTTATAATAAAAAACCAAAAGGCGGAACGGCCTAGCCATAAGCTAGACTATTAAATAGTAGGACTATATAGGGTCCTTAAGAAAATAAGTAACTTATATAAAGTAAAGCTCCTAGATTTAATTAAGGTTTACCCTATTTTCTTACTAAATTAGCTATAAAAAGCCGCAAACGACCTATTACCTAGAAAAAAAATTAACCTCCCCTATTAATTTAAGTTAATGGCGACGATAAATAGGAAATTAAAGAAATACTAGCCTATAAAATAATAAGGAAACGCTAAAGTACCGCGTTAGTTAGAAAGGCTATAACCTAAATCTTACCTAGTACCTTCTATAAAACTTTATTAGTAGTCCCTATAAGCTTTAAGAATTTTATAGCTATTACCCTAATAAACTAGGACCCCTAAAGTACCTAGATAAGTAAATAGAGTACTAATATAGTAAAGATAATAAGCTATTAGAAGAATATAAGGATAAGAACGCCTTATAGGTATAATATAGATATATAAAGCCTAAGGGTAGGCTTTACTAAGGGGGGGAGGGGGGGTAATGTTACAGCACTAATAGAAAACGGTAAAACTTGGCTAGCAGAACTTAATAAAACTTTATAGTTATATAACTAGAGGACCGTATAAAAGAACCCTACTCTTTTTCTCCTTTCCTTTCTCTAGCTTTAAATCTTCGTTTATAGACAATCTAATTATATAGGCTTGCATGCGACCTTCTTGCTATACTTATGCCTTAATTAACTAAGTCGCTAATAGCCTTTAGGTTTTAGAGGCGGATCGCGTTTTAGGGTATATATTAGTTTTATAAAGTTTTAAACGCAAGATATAGTTAGCTTTAGAGAATAATTTTATTTATTACATTAAAGGTCCTTATTAATTTATTAATATACTATAGCAAATTTAGGTAAATCTTTTAGTAGTTCCCTACCTACTAACTAAGCTCTAATTTTATCTAAATTAGCTCATTAAAAAGCAGCGACTTTAGTAGCTTTATTCTAATCTAGTTTACTAATAAGGCTTAATGATTCTAAAAAGAAGCTAGTAAAGTCTTAGTTCCGTTATTATAGGTTTTTACGTTTAATAATAGCTATATATTTGCGGCTAGTGTTATTATACAATTATTTTAATAAAGAGATAAAATTAATAGTAGTAGTTCTTTAATTAACGTCTGATACGGATCCTATCTTGGCCCACGCAGACTACTCCATCACAGGGGGAAAACTTATAGTTTACATGAAGAAAACCCTACAGTTGGGTTGGGGGAGGAAAAACCCTATAAGCCACCTCAGTAGGATGAAAAACCCCGATTTGCCATATCCGTCCATAGCGGCGGCCCTGCGGGCCTACGGCTATGTCCTGTCCTCCTTAGATGTTCGAACTCCTTGGGAACCACTGCTTCCTT
>Ga0307515_10006101_pt1 | contig 24231 bp, 21 predicted proteins | sample 17_EM_MG_FD_194513 | JGI IMG/M metagenome (GOLD analysis project Ga0307515, IMG submission 194513) | Populus trichocarpa ectomycorrhiza microbial communities from riparian zone in the Pacific Northwest, United States - 17_EM | ecosystem: Host-associated > Plants > Roots > Unclassified | place... | reverse complement strand
GCATTGGAGTCGCGACCGTTCCGGGTGGACGATGCGCCCTTCTTGTGTGCCATCTCTCCTCAGTCCCTTACTTCGCAGCCGCGGGGATCTCAGTGACCTTGATCGCCGTGTACTGCTGGCGGTGGCCCTGACGACGGCGGTAACCGGTCTTGTTCTTGTACCGAAGGATGTCGATCTTGACGCCCTTGTGGTGGTCCACGATCTCGGCCTGGACCTTGATGCCGGCCAGTACCCACGGGTCGCTGGTCACAGCGTCGCCGTCGACAACGAGCAGGGTCGAGAGCTCGACCGTGTCGCCAACCTTGGCAGTGGAAATCTTGTCAACCTCAACGATGTCGCCGACAGCAACCTTGTGCTGGCGACCACCGCTGCGCACGATGGCGTACACGCGGATCTCTCTCTCTAGCTCAGGGACGGCACCCCCGCAGTCCAGCCGCCCTGCAGAGCAGACGGCCTCTCCCGGCGGAACACGCCCGGGAGGAAGAGGTTTACGGGGATGTGGCGTGTCACCAGTGGACACGCCGACGGTCAAGGGTACGGGGCCGCAGCCGAACGGGTCAAACCGGGCCCGGTGGGGAGTGCGACTGGTCACATGGACCAGCCGCACCCGCCCGGGGTTCAGCCCTCGTCGGTGGAGGCGGTGACGGAGGACGGGCTCGTCTGCTCCGCCGCCGCGGTCTTCTTCGACGTGGTCTTGGCGGCCTTCTTGGCCGTCGTCTTCTTCGCGGCCGTCTTCTTGGCCGCGGTCTTGGTGGCCGCCGTCTTCTTGGCAGCCGCCTTCTTCGCCGGGGCCTTCTTGGCCGCCTTACGAGCGGCCGTCTTCTTGGCCGGAGCCTCGCCCTCGGCATCAGCCGCTACGGCTGCCTCGGCGACCGGGGCCTCCTCCACCACGGCCGACGGTACGACCGTGACGGCCGCCTCCTCGGACGCGGTCGGCGCGGTGGCCTTGCGCACGGCACGACGCCGCGGGCGGGCCGGAGCCGCACTCTCAGCAGGCACCTCGGGCTGCTCGACAGGCGCGGGCGTCTCGACGACGACCGGCGCGGCGGCCTCGGTGACCGTCACGACGGCGGCCTCCTCGGACCCCGCCGGAGACCCGGCGGGCGCGGTCGCCTTACGGGTCGCACGACGGCGCGTACGCCCCTTGGGCGCGGCATCGTCGACCACCGGAGCCTCGACGGCCACAGGCGCTTCGACAGCGACCGGAGCCTCGACGACCGGGTCCTCCACGGCGACGGGCGCGGCCTGCGCGACAGCGGCCGGCTCGGCCTCCTCGCGGACCTCGCGCGACTGCCGCGCCTCACGGGCCTCGGCCCTCGGCGCACCGGCCGGAGCCGACGCCCGCCGACTCGTCCGGCGCCGCGAACGCCCACCCCGGGTGGCCGCGGCCTCCGCCTCGGCGGCGCTGCTGTACAGGTCCTCGTCGGGCCTGAACTCCGTCTCCGTGAACGGCACCGGCATGGCGACCTCGGCCGCCACCTCCGCCTCGGTCTCGACCTCGTCGGACTCGTGGTCGTGCTCGTGCGTGTCGTGACCGTCGTGCGTGTCGTGGGCGTCCTGCCCACTCCCGTCACCACCGCGCCCGCGCCGCTTGCGCTTGCCGCCGCCACCGACCGAGGTCGGCTGCTCCATGTGCACGATGACACCGCGGCCGTTGCAGTGGACGCAGGTCTCGGAGAAGGACTCAAGGAGGCCCTGTCCGACGCGCTTGCGGGTCATCTGGACCAGGCCCAGCGAGGTGACCTCGGCGACCTGGTGCTTCGTACGGTCGCGGCCAAGGCACTCCAGGAGCCGCCGCAGGACCAGGTCCCGGTTGGACTCCAGGACCATGTCGATGAAGTCGATGACGACGATGCCGCCCAGGTCGCGCAGCCGCAGCTGGCGCACGATCTCCTCGGCCGCCTCCAGGTTGTTCCTGGTCACGGTCTCTTCGAGGTTGCCGCCCTGACCGGTGAACTTGCCGGTGTTGACGTCGATCACGATCATCGCTTCGGTCTTGTCGATGACCAGCGAACCGCCGCTGGGCAGCCAGACCTTGCGGTCCAGCGCCTTCATCAGCTGCTCGTCGATGCGGTACGTCGCGAAGACGTCCACCTCGGAGGTCCACCGGGAGAGCCGGTCGGCGAGGTCGGGGGCGACGTGCGAGACGTAGCCGTGGATGGTGTCCCACGCCTCGTCACCGCTGACGATGACCTTGGTGAAGTCCTCGTTGAAGATGTCGCGCACGACGCGGACGGTCATGTCCGGCTCGCCGTACAGCAGCGTCGGCGCGTTCGAACTGCCGCCGCTCTTCGACTTCTTCTGGATGTCCTCCCACTGCGCCTGCAGCCGCTCGACGTCACGGCTCAGCTCGTCCTCGCTCGCGCCCTCGGCCGCGGTGCGCACGATGACGCCCGCGTCCTCGGGGACGATCTTCTTGAGGATGGTCTTCAGCCGGGCCCGCTCGGTGTCGGGCAGCTTGCGGCTGATGCCGGTCATGGAGCCCTCGGGGACGTACACGAGGTAGCGCCCCGGAAGGGAGACCTGGCTGGTCAGACGCGCGCCCTTGTGCCCGATCGGGTCCTTGGTGACCTGCACGAGGACCGACTGGCCGGACTTGAGGGCGGACTCGATGCGGCGCGGCCCGTTGGCCATGCCGAGCGCCTCGAAGTTGACCTCACCGGCGTACAGGACGGCGTTGCGTCCCTTGCCGATGTCGATGAACGCGGCCTCCATGGAGGGCAGCACGTTCTGGACCTTGCCCAGGTAGACGTTGCCGACGTACGAGGTCGACTGCTCCTTGTTGACGTAGTGCTCGACGAGCACGCCGTCCTCCAGGACGCCGATCTGCGTGCGCTCACCGCTCTGCCGGACGACCATCACGCGCTCGACGGCCTCGCGGCGGGCCAGGAACTCGGCCTCGGTGATGATCGGGACGCGTCGGCGGCCCTGCTCGCGGCCTTCACGGCGGCGCTGCTTCTTGGCCTCGAGACGCGTCGAGCCCTTGATGGACTGCACCTCGTCGCTGGGGTGCTCATCCTTCTTGGCGCGCGGCTCGCGGACCTTGACGACGGTGCGCTCGGGGTCGTCGGTCGACGCGGGCGTCTCGCTCTCGCCGCCCGAGTCACCGGCGCGACGACGCCGACGGCGCCGGCGACGGCTGCTGCTCGACCCGGAACCGCCCTGGTCGTCGTCCGCCTCCTCGGCGTCCTCCTCGACCTGCTCGGCGGTGTCCTCGGCATCCTGGGCGACCTGCTCGGCGGCGTACTCCTCGCCGTCCTCGCCCTCGTCCTCACCGGTGGCGGACTCGCCACGGCGACGGCGCCGGCCACCACGCCGACGGCGGCGGCGCGAACCGGTCTCCTCGGCCTCGTCACCGTCGGCGGAGTCCTCGGCCTCGTCGGCTTCTTCGGGCTCCTCCTCGACCACGACAGCCTCGACGACGGCGGGCGCCTCGGGCTCGGCCTCGAAGGCGGCACCCCGGCGACGACGCCGACGACGTCCGCCGGTCTCCTCCTCGACGACCTCGACGGCCACGGGCTCGGCGACGACGACTTCTTCCTCGTCGTCCTCCACGGCCTCGGCGGCAGCGGCAGCGGCGGCGCGCTCCGGGGTCTGGAACATCGGCTCGGTGAAGACGGGCGCCTGGAACACGGCGACAGCGGGCCGCCGCGGCCGACGCGGACCGTCCTCGTCCTCGTCCCTGTTCCCGTTCTTGGGCGCGGGCGCGGAGAACCCGCCGGCAGCGGTCCGCACGGACCGGCGCCGACGTCGCGGCCCCGAGTCCTCGGCGGGAACCTCGGCGGCGGTGTTCGTCTCCGCGGTGTCCGCGGGGGTCTCGTCGTTCACAGGGGCCTCCTCGCCCACGGGCGTCCCGGCAGGCGCGGACACACGGCGCGTGGCGCGACGACGGCTCCGGCGCGGCGCGGCATCCTCATCGGACACGGCAGCCGCGGAACCTTCGGTCACTTCTTCGGTCACTGCAACGCTCTCGGCGGCCTCGGGCACGTCACTCGCCTCGGGCGCACCAGCGGGTGCGGACACCTTCCGGGTGGCACGCCGACGCGTACGCCCAGCGGGCGCAGCAGCCTCTTCGGCCACGACGGGTTCTACGACGGCGGGCTCCTCGGCGACGACGGGCGCGGCCTCGGGCTCCTCCACCGGCTCGGCCACGGCAGCCGGGGCGACGGTCTCGGGCGCGGTCACCCGGCGCGTGGCGCGACGGCGGGTACGCGGCGGAGCGGCATCCCCGTCGGACTCCACGGGCGGCGCGGTCTCCTCGACGGCGGCAGGCGCGGCGGCGGCAACGGCCGGCACCACGATCCCGGCCGCCTCGGGCACCTCACTCGCCTCGGGCGCACCGGCGGGCGCTGACACCCGCCGAGTGGCACGCCGACGCGCACGCCCGGCGGGCGCGGCCTCTTCCGCCACAGGTGTTGCTACGGCAGCGGGCGCGTCGACGCTCTCGTCGGCCCCGCTCTTCTCTTCTGCTTCGCTGACCTCGGCCGGTATGGCCGGAGCGCTGTTCTCGACGGCGCCCTCGGGGGCGGCCGGCGGTCCCGCGGGTCGAGACGCGGCGCGGCGCCTACGGCGCGGCGGCAGCGTGTCGCTCGGGGTGTTGAGTTCGGAACCCTCTGCGGGTTCGGTCGGTTCGAGCATGCGGGCGTTTCTCCCGTCAGGCTCCCGGGCGCCGCGCCTGGTCCGGCAGGGATGCCGGTGACGTCCGCGGCTCGCGCGTTGCGCGGTGCCGCCGTCCGGGGCGCGGGCGCCGCACGGGAGCTCTCTGTGTCCTGTCTCGCCGGTTCCGTACGCCCAAATGCGGACGGCCTGGCGAAAGTCTTGTGGTCGGTGCGCTGCCCGACCCAGGTGGCTCCCGAGTCCGAGGGCGGCGCTACGACATCGGTCCCTACGCGGAACCTTCCCTACGCCGGCGCCTTCGCGGCGGCAGCTTCGGCGACCGTGTGATTCCCGGTCACTGCTGCCTCGCGGTCGGGCGCGAGCGGGTCGGTCACCGTGCCGGTCTCTTCATCGAACAGCCCCTGCGCCAGCCTGGTCACCGCTGCGGCAACCGGCGGCGCCAGGTCGGCCACGGCGCGAAGACCGGACAGGACGTCGTCGGGTCGAACGGCAGGCGTCACGTGCCGAACAACCAGCCGCAGTATCGCACAGGCCTGGTCGGTAGGCCTATCAGCCTGTGGACTGATCGTCTCGAGATGCGCTACGGCGGGGCGGGCGTCGAACGTCCGCATGCCGTTCTTGGCCATGCGCTGGACCTCGACGCTCTCGGCCGCGTTGAACGCGGCCACCGCGCGCTCGGCGTCCTCGAGCGCCACCCCGTCCAACCGCAGCTCCCACACGGAAGCCGTGAGCCGGTCGGCGAGCCCGGAGGTCCGGGCCTCGACCGCGTCGATGATGTCGAGCCCGACGGGCATCGACTCGTCGAGCAGCTCGCGCAGCTTGTCGGGGTCGCGCTCGGCGGTGAGCGCGATCTCCAGGTATTCCGCCTCACTGCCCGTGCCGGTGGGTGCGGCATTGGCGTACGACACCTTCGGATGCGGCGTGAACCCCGCCGAGTACGCCATCGGCACCTCGGCGCGGCGCAGCGCACGCTCGAAGGCGCGTTGGAAGTCACGGTGGCTGGTGAACCGGAGGCGGCCGCGCTTGGTGTAGCGCAGTCGGATGCGCTGCACCGCGGGTGCGGGCGGCGGGCCTTCGGGCTGTCGCTTGCCCAGTGTCCTAGTCCTTCGTGAGAACGGTCGTACTTCTACCCAGAGTACGTGTGTCGTCGCCCATCGGTTCCCGCAGCTCCACCGGCTCGGGCTGCCGGGGCTCGCCGAAGACCAGCCGCCTGAAGTCGGCGCGCGCCTGCCGGGCGGACTCGCGCGCGGCGGTCAGCACCTGCCGGGTGACCCTCCCCACAGCGCGCGCGGCCTCGGCGACGGGCCGCAGCACCAGGTCCCGTACGACGTGTCCGACCGGGGTGAGCACGGTCCGGTAGACCCAGCTCACCGGCTCCACGAAGATCCACCGCAAGAGGGTCCCGAGCGCCCGCCCCACGGCGAGCGAGATGTGCCCGGCGATCCGCCAGGCGTGCCCGAGGGCGTCCCGCACCTCCCGCCCGACGACGACGAGCACCCGACCGACCGGTGTCAGCGCCCAGCGCCACAGGGCGACGGCGGGCAGCACGAGCAGAATCCGGGCCGTCCAGTACAGGGCGACACCGATTCCCGTGCCGATCGCGCTCAGCAGCCACAGGAGTCCCCGCCCGCACCAGGCGACCGCGTGCCCGATCGGCGTGAGGATCCAGGCGTACAGCAACCCGGCGGGCAGGACGAGCAGATACCGCCCGAGCCAGGCCACACCGGCGGCCACCCCGCCGACGACCCACGCCACACCTGCGGCCGCTCCGCCGGCGACCCACGCGCACGCGTGCCCGACGGGAGTGAGCACGCGCGCGTAGACCCACGCCAGCCCGCCCCCGAACCGCCGGGCGCTCCAGGCGAGGCCGTGCCCGAGCGGGGTGAGCACGTACCGGTACAACCAGCCGAGCGGCACAAGGACAAGGAGGTGGGTGAGCCATGCGAGAGCCTTGGCGAGCGGCACGACGCCGTACCGCCACAGCGCCACCCACGGCCACACGAACACCGCGCGCCCCACCGGCCGCAGCACGGTCCGGTACAGGAACCGTCCGCCGACCACCAGCCCGTCCCACACCAACCGGACCGGCACGACCAGCACGAGCACGACGATCCGCACCGGGACGCGGATCGCGACGGCGAGACATCCCTCGGGCGGCTGCGGCGACGGCCGCGCGGGCGGCTTCTCGAATTTCCTGGGGGCGTCCATACCGGGCAAGACGCCTCAGCTCCCCGTCCGGGTCCGGATCCAGTACCGCAATTTCCCGTCCCGCTCGTCCTCGAACTTCCCGCCGCCGGCCTCGATCACCTTGCGGGACGCGATGTTGGTGGCGTCACAGGTCACGAGGACCGGATCCAGGCCGAGTTCACGAGCGTACGGCAGCACGTCACGGAGCATCCCGGTCGCGTGCCCGCGGCGACGGTGGGCCGGCCGGACGCCGTAGCCGATGTGGCCGCCGTAGTCGAGGAGCCACGGAGTGAGCCGGTGGCGTATCTGGATCCGGCCGAGGTAGGTGTCGCCGTCGACGTACCAGTACCAGGTGCTCGGCACGAAGCCCTCGGGGCGTCGCCCGTCCTCCAACTCCTCCTCGCGCACCGCCGCCACGTACCGCGCGAACCCGGCCGGCCGGTTCCAGGTGCCGCCGTGCTCCCGGAGTTCACGCGCGAGGGTGCCGCCGAAGAAGTCGTCCTCGACGATGTGCTCGTGCACGGCGTCCAGGAAGGAGACCCGGAACCGGGCGTCGGGCGGGATCAGTTCAGGCATCGGTCAAGGGTAGGGGTCGCCACTGCGGACACGGGTGTGCAGGAGCCGGGGCGAGGAGGCGAAGCCGCGGCGGGCGTACGCGGGGATCGCCCGGGGCGCGGACATGTGGTGACTCGGCGCCTCGGCGAGGCAGGCCCGGACCTGAGGGGATTCCTCATCCCGGCTCAGGAACCGGGGAGTTGGGCAACATCATGCGGTCGTACCCGGGCCGGGTGAGCACAGGGCATAGTTACGTGAGGCAAGTAATTACCTGATGACTCAGCGACCGAGCGCTCAGCTCGCGGAAGGACCGGCGTGTCCGAGCAAGCCCTCCTCGTCATGGACGTCCAGCGCATGATCGTGGACCGTTACCCCGACCCGGCCTATCTGCCGCGCCTGCGCAAGGTGATCGACACGGCCCGTGCGAACGGCGTCCGCGTGATCTACGTGACCGTCGGATTCCGCCCCGGCGCCCCGGAGATCAGCCCGCGCAACAAGCTGTTCGGCAGGCTCGCGGGCGCTCCCGCGTCGGCCGCCGCGGCCCAGGCCAACGACATTCACCCGGACGTGGCCCCCGGGCCCGGCGACATCGTCGTCACCAAGCGCCGGGTCAGCGCGTTCGCGGGCAGCGACCTCGACATGGTGCTGCGGGCGAACGACATCGACCACCTGGTCCTGACCGGCATCGCCACGAGCGGCGTCGTCCTGTCCACCCTGCGCCAGGCCGCCGACCTGGACTTCACCCTCACCGTCCTGTCCGACGGCTGCCTCGACAACGACCCGGAGGTCCACCGCGTCCTCACGGAGAAGGTGTTCCCGATACAGGCCGAGGTGACGACGGTGGCGGACTGGGTGGCCGCGCGCTGAACTTCCTGTAGCTGAACTCCCTATATTGGTGGGCGTACTTGAGGCCTGTACTTGACTCCGTGCTTGACGGGACGGAGTCGACGTCGGTGCGATCCGGGGGGATTGAGCGTTCGTGGGACCAGTCAGAACACGCGGGGCGGCAGTGCTGGCCGCCCTCTGCGCCCTAGCCGCCGTACTGCTTCTCAGCGCCTGCGGGACGCAGCTCGCGGGCAGCACGGACGGAGCGACGCCGACCGGGTCGCTCCCCTGGACCCTGGCGTCGCCCTCCAGGGTCACGGGGGCCCAACTGGCCGACGACCAGCGCACGTTGACCGTGAGCGTCCGGGTGCCCGACGGCAAGCAGCCGTGCGTGCGGGCGCTCAAGGCCGCGGTCACCGACTCCGCGAACAACACCGTGTGGGTCCAGATCACCTTCTCCTCACCCTCGGGGGACAGGCACTCCGGATGCACCGGGGAACGTACGGCCTCGACGCGAGTCCGGCTGCCCGCCCCCTTGGGCAAGCAGAGACTGGTCGTCGACTACGACAACCAATTCACCACCGACGGCGCCAAGTTGCCCGCGCTGCGGCTGTGCGGGGAACTCGGCTGCCACCCGCCGGCCACCGGCTGCACCACCGCCTCCTACGAACAGGCGGAGATCGCCGCCGACGTCCCCGCGCACACCTACCGCGACGCGGAACACTGCGACGGCAAGTGGCTGGTCCTCGACTTCTCCTGGCGTACGGGCCCGGTCTGCGGCGATACGACCGCGTCCCCGGCCGGCTGTGCCTCCCGGCTCGGCGACCGCTGGTTCTTCCGTGCGAAGCCCGCCGGTTGGGCACCGATCACCTCAAGCGCGGCCGGCGGCTGCAAGGTTGTCCAGCGTGCGGAGCCCGCGTTCCCCACGTCGTTGTGCTCCGGGCTGGCCCCGCTCTCCGCTTCTCTGCACCCGAGTTACCCACCACCGTCGACTTCGACTTCGACTTCGCCCTCGGCCTCGGCTTCGCCGACCCGCAGCCAACTGCCCTAGCCCGGCCGGGAGTTCAGCCCTGCGCCGTCGGCCTGATGACGATCTCGTTGACATCGACGTCCGCGGGCTGGTTGACGGCGTAGACGATCGCCTCACCGATCGCGGTGGCCGGGATCGCGATGCCCATCATGTCCTCGGTGGCCGCGCGCATGCCCAAGTCGCTGATGCTGTCGGTCAGTTCGCTGCGGGTGAGGCCGGGGCTGACCACGGTGACGCGCAGGTCGCGGCTCTCCTGCCGTAGCCCTTCGGAGATGGCGCGGACCGCGTACTTGGTGGCGCAGTAGACGGCCGCGGTGGGGTCGACGCGGTGCCCGGAGACGGAGGCGACGTTCACGATGTGTCCCGCGCCCTGCTCGCGCATCACGGGCAGCACCGCGGCGATGCCGTGCAGCACACCGCGGATGTTCACGTCGATCATGCGGTTCCACTCGTCGACCTTGAGGGCCTCCAGCATCGCCAGGGGCATCACGCCCGCGTTGTTGACGAGCACGTCGACCCGTCCGTACGACTCCTGCGCGGCCCGGACGAAGGCCCGCATGCTCTCCAGGTCCGTCACGTCCAGCTCGCGGTGGTCGGCCGTGCCGCCGTCCGCGCGGATCTCCTTGGTCAGGGTGGCGAGGCGGTCGGCGCGCCGGGCGCCGAGCATCACCCGGTGCCCCGCCCCGGCCAGCAACCGGGCCGTGGCCTCGCCGATACCGCTGCTCGCGCCGGTGACCAGGACGGTCTTGGCGGTACGGGGGCCGGTACGGGAGCTGGACTGGACGGTGGTGGCGGTCATGAGGAGCCCTTCGGAGAAGCCGACCGCACGGCGGTGATCCACCGTGTCGTTCGTGTCGTGTCGTGTCTTCCGAGCATCGGCGGGATCGGTCCGATGAGGCAGGACGGGGCTTCCGGGGTGCGCCACTCCTAGGAAGCGGGAGGGCGCCGTAGGGTTGAGGAATGGACGGTACGGACGGTTACGCGCTCGGTGGTTTCCTGCGTGCGCGGCGTTCCCGGCTGACTCCGGCGGAGGTGGGTTTTCCCGGTTCGGGGGCGCGTCGGGTGGCCGGGCTGCGGCGGGAGGAGGTCGCCGTGCTGGCCGGGGTCAGCGCCGACTACTACGCCCGGCTGGAGCAGGGCCGGGAACGCAGTCCCTCCGGCCAGGTGGTCGACGCCATCGCCCGCGCCCTGCGCCTCGACACGGACGCCCGCTGGCACGCGTACCGGCTGGCCGGCCTGGTCCCGAGGCCCGTCCCCGCCGAGCCGTCCGACGCGGTGGACCCGGCGCTACTCCAGCTCCTGCACGCGTTCCCGACGGCGGCGGCGTACATCATCAACCGGCGCCTGGAGGTCCTCGCGTCGAACCCTCTGGCCGACGCGCTCCTGGCGCCCCTGGGCGACCGCCGCAGAATGGTCCGCACGCTCTTCCTGGACCCGGCGGCCCGGGACCTCTTCGCCGACTGGCAGCACGTGGCCCGCTGCTCGGCCGAGGCGCTGCGCCTGGCGACGGGACACGACCGGGAGGACCGCGAGCTCAACTCCCTGATCGCCGAACTCCTCGGCGGGAGCGAGGAGTTCGCCGCGCTGTGGCAGCACCACAGCGTCAGCCGCCCCGGCCGCCAGTCCAAGACCTTCAACCACCCGGACGTGGGCCGCCTCACGCTCACGTACCAGACGTTCGACGTGCAGAGCGCCCCCGGCCAGTGCCTACTGGTCGGCACGGCCGAGCCGGACACGGAGGACGCCGTGTCACTGGCTCGGCTGGGGTCCCTGCACGCGGCTGGAAGCCCGAAGGCACCGCTGCCGTAAGCGAGTTACCGCCCGGCGAGCCAGTCCGTGTAGTGGGTGGCGGTGATACGGGCGCCGTCCGGGGCGGTGAGGACGTCACCGGGGACGACGGCGAACATGCCGGCCGCGTCGTCGGTGACCACGGAGCCCGCGCGACCCTTGGCGGTCAGGGTGAGGCGGCCGAGTTCGTCGAGGGGGTAGACGTCCGGGCCGCTGATGTCGAGGACGCCGTTCAGCGGGGCGCCCGCGGCGACTTCGGCGACGACGGCGGCGACCTCGGCGGCGGCGATCGGCTGGATCGGCGTACGCGGCAGCCGGACGGTGTCGCCGTCGGTGGTCATGGCGAGGGTCGCGTCCATGAACTCCATGAACTGCGTGGCGCGGACGATGGAGTACGAGACCGGTCCGCCCTTGAGGAGATCCTCCTGGAGGACCTTCGCCCGGTAGTAGTCGAGTCCCGGCACCTGGTCCACACCGACGATGGACAGAATGACGAAGTGTCCGACCCCGCCCTTCTCGCTCGCGGCGAGCAGGTTGTCCATCGACGCCTGGAAGAAGCCGATCGAGGCATCGTCGAAGGTCGGTGAGTTCGTCAGATTGACGACGACCTCGGCGCCCGAGACGGCCTCCTCCAGCCCTTGACCAGTGATGATGTCCACGCCCGTGGACTGGGAGTGGGGCACGGCCCGATGCCCGGCCGCGTTCAGGTTCCGCACGACCTGCGACCCGATCAGCCCGGTTCCGCCGATGACTGCGATGTTCATGACCTACGCCTTCCGTAGACGACCGACGTCCGATATCTACCGGTACGCACCTCTGACGGCATCCCGGCTCGAAACTCGGACACTTTCCATCCGAGATAATACCCGGACATTCAATGTCCGAGTCAACGGGAGTCTGAGTAAAATGAGCGAGTGAAGATGTCCGGCGGAGTCGAGTGGGCCCTGCACTGCTGCGTTGTCCTGACCTCGACCCAGGCCCCGGTCCCGGCCGCACGCCTGGCCGAGTTCCACGACGTGTCACCGACGTACCTCGCCAAACAACTCCAGGCCCTCTCCCGCTCCGGCCTGGTCCGCTCGGTACAGGGAAAGTCGGGCGGCTACGTCCTGACCCGCTCCCCGGCGACAATCACGGTGCTCGACGTCGTCGAGGCGATCGACGGCCCCGACCCGGCCTTCGTCTGCACGGAGATCCGCCAACGCGGCCCGATGGCCACCCCATCCGAGGCCTGTACGACGCCGTGCGCGATCTCCCGCACGATGGCCGCGGCCGAGTCGGCCCGCCGGGAAGCCCTCCGCTCCGTCACGATCGCCGACCTGGCACGCGATGTGGAATCGGACTCCGGGGAGGGGACGTTGGCGGGGGTCGGCACCTGGCTGGTCGCACAGCACGACTGACCCGCACGGCGAGCCCGTCGGCGTACCGCCTACTTCTTCCTGCCCCTGGCCGCCTTGCCCACCCGGGATGCCTTCGGCCCGCGTGCGGGGTTCGACGGTCGGGGGACAGCGGCGGCGTGCGGGGCGGAGAACTCCCGGTTGGTCAGGGTCTGGCGGCGGATGTTGGCGGGCAGGTCAGGCAGGGCCAGCAACTGGTCGCACGCTTCGATCGAGGCCGCGAACTCGCCCACCCAGTACGCGCTGATCGAGAACTCGAAGAGGAGCCCCCATCGGTACACCCAGGACTTGGTGAAGAGCAGGTCACCCGGTTCCGGCCTGCCGACGACATCGCGGAGCAGGGCGTACGCGGTGCGGTAGCGGCCCGCGAGCCGCAGGCGGGACGCCAGCTCGTAGCAGGCCTCCAGCCGTTCGGGGCGCCCGTCCCAGGCCCGGGAGAACGCGTCCATCGCCCCCGGCCAGTCGTCGGCCTTCTCCGCCCTCAGGGTTCCGGCCTCCAGGAGGGAGCAGTAGACCTCTTCGCCCCAACCCCCCATCCGCGCCCGCCGCTCGTAGAGAGCGATCGCTTCCTGCGGGTGCCCCAGGTCGCGTTCGGTGTTGGCCAGATAGAAGACCGTGCGCGGATTGTCCGGGTCGCGCTCCAACTCGCGCCGCAGCAGACGCGCGTCGCGCTCGAACTTGTCGCTACGGCATCCGCCGTCGGCCTGGTCCTCGATGACGAGCGTGTCCAGGTTCTCCTGGGTGTCGGGCTCGTCGGTGCACGGGTACTCGTGCGTCACGCCCTCGTAGCGCCACGGCCAGTCGCCCCGCATCAGGTGCTTGAACCGGTGCTGGGTGCCCGGGGTGTCGTAGCGCAGCATGTATGAGCCGGCCGTCAGCCGGGGCAGCGGGGCGTCCTGGCGCATGACGTGGTCGGCGTCGAGGGTGAGCAGGTAGTCGGCCTTGCCGCGGGCGTGCTGGATGTTCCGGGTCCGGTTGTGCCCGAAGTCGACCCAGGGTTCCTCGTGGAGTTCGCCGGGAACGCCGTCCAGCACCTTGCGGATCAGGTCCTGCGTGCCGTCCGTCGAGCCGGTGTCGGAGATCACCCAGTAGTCGACGAGCGGGCGGACGGCCTCCAGACAGCGCTCGATCACGAGCGACTCGTTCTTGACGATCATGCACAGGCAGAGGGTCTGCTGCTTCACGGCCTCACCCGTCCCGGACTGCTGACGTCCCGTCGAAATCACGCGCGTCACAGTGGCACGCGTCCGCTTCGCGACCGTCCATCCACGCGGAAGCCCGCGCCGAGAGCCCCCGAACAGCGGCGACCGAGGCCGTACGGGTGATCGCAGGTAAAAAATGCCCCATCAGAACGCCCAAGTTAGTCCGATATGACGACATACGGGCGCGTTCCGTACCGCTACGCCGGTCGCCCGAGCCACCTCGGGCCAAGCTCGCGTTCGCACTCGGATTCGGGACATCACCCGGACCGGTCTCCCAAGGAGCACACAGATGAACCCTGAGTTCCCGACGTCCTCGCCCCTCGGTCCACTTGCCCGGGACAGGTTCAGGAAGGCGGGCATGGTGGCCTCCCTCGCCCTGGTCCTGGCGGCCGGCGTGGCCGCTCCGGCCACCGCGGCGGCGCGGAGCGTGACCGACCGGCCGAGGGCGGCCGCCGGCAACGGCGGCGATCACTGCAAACCGGCCCACCATCACAAGTCCCGGGTGACCGAAGGCGGCGGCAAGGGCGACTGCAAGGGACCGACGGGTCCGACCGGCCCGAAGGGTCCGAAGGGCGACAAGGGAGCCACCGGCGCGACCGGTCCCAAGGGGCCGACCGGACCCACGGGCCCCACCGGCGCGACGGGCACCCAGGGCGGGCAGGGCGTGACGGGTGCGACCGGACCGACCGGCCCGACCGGACCCACCGGGCCCACCGGACCGACCGGCGCCACGGGCACGGCGGGCGCAGACGGCCAGACCGGACCCACCGGCCCGACGGGTGCGACCGGCGCCACCGGCGCGACCGGGCCCTGCGCCGATATCGACGCCCAGCAGGACTCGAACAACTTCGAGCTGCGGGTCGCACTCACCGGCGGACTCACCTACGCGGGCATCCACGACCTCACGGGCAGCGGCACCCATCCCTTCCTGTGGACCGACCTCAGCACCCACGCCAACTATCCGGCGGGCGGCCTGGACACCGACGGACGCAACGTCGGCTTCGTCTGCGGAGTCGCCGTCAACGGGCACAGCTCCAACTCCGGGGAGCCCATCAAGTTCGACGTCATGACGACCACGGGCCAGGTCTGGGAGACCACCTGCGTGGCGGTCAACAGCAGCCAGCCCGACGCCACCCTGAACTGCAACGACAGCCTGGGAGCCCCCATCCCCTGGACCAAGGTGACGCGACAGCCGTCCCCGGGAGCCGTCAACGGCGGGGTGTGACCAACCCCTTGCCAGGGGTGCCCGGAGGTCCGCCGACCTCCGGGCACCCCTCGGGGATACGGCGAAACCGTCCGGACCGATGAGTTACGAAGCCCGTCGAGGTCTACCCCCGCACAAGGCACAGCCACGCCCACAAGTTCTGCGAGGAACCATGACCGCCGACGCCCTGCCCCCCGTCGTAGACACCGCAACGTGGGAGACGCAGCTCGCGTCCCTCCGCGCCCGCGAGAAGGCCGCGACCCGTGAACTCGACGCCATCGCCGCCGAGCGTCGCCGGCTGCCGATGGTCGAGATGCCCGACTACACCCTCGACGGCGCGGACGGCCCCGTCCGGCTGGCGGAAGTCTTCGACGGCAAGCGGCAACTGGTGGTCTACAACCACATGTGGTTCGCCGGCAAGGAATGGCAGTGCCCCGGCTGCACCGGGTTCACCTCGCAGTACACGCGCCTGGAGTTCCTGGACAACTACGACGCACGGTTCGTCATCGTCACCCAGGGCCCGATCGACGAAGCCCTCGCCTACAAGCACCGTGTGGGTAACCGGATGCCCTGGTACTCGACCGCGAACAGCCCCTTCGGCACCGACGTCGGCGCCCCGCCCGACGGAGGTTTCGCGGTCAACGTCTTCCTGCGCGACGGCGATACCGTCTACCGCACCTGGCACACCAACGGCCGGGGCACCGAGCAGCTCAGCCACAGCTTCGCCCTGATCGACCTCCTGCCGTACGGCCGCCAGGAGGAATGGCAGGACTCCCCCGAGGGCTGGCCCCAGTCCCCCACCTACAGCCGGTGGGCGGGCTCCAAGGACATCGCCGCGGCCTACGGCCCGAACTCCCTCTGAAAACCCACCGCTTCGCCCACACTCAGCTCAGTACGCGTACCCACTCCCCGGGCCCGTGTCGGTCAAGAGGTAGGTACCCGCCATGGCGTGGTCCCTGTCCGATCGGTCGCCGGTGTCCGCCTTGACAGACTGCGAGTCGATCACACCGGCCGTCGGCTCCGCATCCCGCCCGGCACTGGCCATCGGCACGCAGGACCGCTGCACCAGAGCCTCCCGCCGCCCGGTGACTCGACAGCAACGAGCTTTTCAGAAAGCCCTGTTCGTATGCGCCCAGCGTCCAGCGCCCCCCTGGGCCCCGGGATCCAGGGGCCCAGGTCAGGCCGGGATCAGCCCGGCTCCGAAGGGGTGGACTAACGTGTCCGGGTGATCAGGAACAGGATGGAATGGGACGCCCTCACCGACCGTGAGCCCAACGCGTGGTACCGCGAGGAGCGGGACCGGCTCTCGGACCTGGCCCGGGACGCCGACTGGAGTGGCCTGTTCGAGGAGTTGAGGAAGCATCCGTCGCGGGTCAACCTCCCCCGGATCGGGATCCGCACCGGTTACGCCCCGCTGCATCAGGCAGCCTGGCACGGCGCGGACTTCCCCGTCGTCTCCCGGTTGATCGCGCACGGCGCCTGGCGCACGCAGCGCACCCGCGACGGGCAGCGCGCCGTGGACGTCGCACGGAAGCAGGGGCATACACATCTGCTGGAGCTCCTGGAACCGGTCGTGGTACGGCCACTCCCGTCCCCGCCCGAGATGCTGGAACACCGCTTCCACTCGCTGCTACGGGAGAGAACCGGCAGTTGCTTCGAGGAGACCGAGCACCTGTTGCCACCGCTGGCGCCGCTGACGGAAGCACCGGCCATGGACATCACCTTCACCGTGTTCGGCATGATGGGCGGCGTCACCTACCGTCTCGAAGACGATCATCTGTACGTGCACTTCCACTCACGCATGGACGCCGACGACGGGGAGCACTACCACGTAACCCCTGAGAGCTGGTCCAAGATCAATTCCCCCCGTATGCCGCCACCTCCTCCGCCCGCCCCGCAGCGCCCCACGCCCTGACCGACGGACGGGCCAGGCGCACCAACTGGCGCAGGATGCCGTTGAACGGCCTACTGAAAACGCCTATGGCAGCTGGAATTCCTGGCGACGGGAAGGACCGCGTCCACAGACCCCTGGGTGCTCGCCTACGTGGAGACGGTGGAAGGTCTGGGACTGGGTCGAGAGCGAACAGAGGATGGCGGCCTACGGCAACACGCCGGACCCTGCCTTCATGGAGGACGCTACCGCAGGGGGGCGGCGCGTCTCCTCCGCGATCCGCCCCACCGCCTCACTCACCTCAGTGCGTGTGCCCGCTCCCCGCAGGCTGCTTCACCGTCAACGGCAGCAACTTCTTGCCCGTGGGCCCGATTTGAATGGACGTGTCCATCTGCGGACACACCCCGCAGTCGAAGCACGGCGTCCACCGGCAGTCCTCGACCTCTGTCTCGTCGAGGGCGTCCTGCCAGTCCTCCCAGAGCCAGTCCTTGTCCAGGCCCGAGTCCAGGTGGTCCCAGGGCAGGACCTCCTCGTACGTCTTCTCGCGGGTCGTGTACCAGTCGACGTCGACGCCGAACGCGGGCAGCGTCTTTTCGGCGCAGCGCATCCAGCGGTCGTAGGAGAAGTGCTCGCGCCAGCCGTCGAAGCGGCCGCCGTCCTCGTAGACCGCGCGGATGACCGCGCCGATCCGGCGGTCGCCCCGCGACAGCAGGCCCTCGACGATGCCGGGCTTGCCGTCGTGGTAGCGGAAGCCGATCGAGCGGCCGTACTTCTTGTCGCCGCGGATCTTGTCCCGGAGTTTCCCGAGACGCGCGTCCGTCTCCGCCGCCGAGAGCTGCGGGGCCCACTGGAAGGGGGTGTGGGGCTTGGGGACGAAGCCGCCGATGGAGACCGTGCAGCGGATGTCGTTCTGGCCGGAGACCTTGCGGCCCTCGGCGATCACCTTCATCGCCATGTCGGCGATCTGTAGAACGTCCTCGTCGGTCTCGGTCGGGAGGCCGCACATGAAGTACAGCTTCACCTGGCGCCAGCCGTTGCCGTACGCCGTCGAGACCGTGCGGATGAGGTCTTCCTCCGACACCATCTTGTTGATGACCTTGCGGAGGCGTTCCGAGCCGCCCTCCGGCGCGAAGGTCAGGCCCGAGCGTCGGCCGTTGCGCGTCAGCTCGTTCGCCAGGTCCACGTTGAACGCGTCCACGCGGGTGGACGGGAGGGACAGGCCTACCTTGTCCTCCGTGTAGCGGTCCGCCAGGCCCTTCGCGATCTCGCCGATCTCCGAGTGGTCCGCCGACGACAGCGACAGCAGGCCTACCTCCTCGAAGCCCGTCGCCTTGAGGCCCTTCTCGACCATCTCGCCGATGCCCGTGATGGAGCGTTCACGGACCGGGCGGGTGATCATGCCTGCCTGGCAGAAGCGGCAGCCGCGCGTGCAGCCGCGGAAGATCTCGACCGACATGCGCTCGTGGACCGTCTCCGCCAGCGGCACCAGCGGCTGCTTCGGGTACGGCCACTCGTCCAGGTCCATCACCGTGTGCTTGCTCACCCGCCACGGGACACCGCTCTTGTTCGGTACGACCCGCGCGATGCGGTGGTCCGGCAGGTACTCGACGTCGTAGAAGGCCGGGATGTAGACCGAACCCGTCTTCGCCAGGCGGAAGAGGACCTCCTCGCGGCCGCCGGGGCGGCCCTCCGCCTTCCAGGCTCGGATGATCTTCGTCATGTCGAGTACGGCCTGTTCGCCGTCGCCGATGATCACCGCGTCGATGAAGTCCGCGATCGGCTCGGGGTTGAAGGCCGCGTGGCCGCCGGCCAGCACGATCGGGTCGTCGAGCGTCCGGTTCTTCGACTCCAGCGGGATGCCCGCCAGGTCCAGGGCGGTGAGCATGTTCGTGTAGCCGAGTTCGGTGGAGAAGGAGAGACCGAACACGTCGAACGCGCCCACCGGGCGGTGGCTGTCGACCGTGAACTGCGGGACCTTGTGCTCCCGCATCAGCGCCTCCAGGTCCGGCCACACGCTGTACGTGCGCTCGGCGAGGACGCCCTCCTGCTCGTTCAGGACCTCGTAGAGGATCATGACGCCCTGGTTGGGCAGGCCGACCTCGTACGCGTCCGGGTACATCAGCGCCCAGCGGACATCGCACGACTCCCACGGCTTGACCGTGGAGTTGAGCTCGCCGCCGACGTACTGGATCGGCTTCTGCACCTGCGGGAGCAGGGCTTCGAGCTGCGGAAACACGGACTCTGCGGCCGCAGCGACTTCGGCAGGCATCTCGCGAACCTTCGTGAGCGGGACTGAACGGACGGGTGACCATCCAGACTAACGCGATCCCGGACCTCACCCGTACGCACCAGCGGTCACACCTGGACGGATCCCTCGGCCACGATCTCCTCCCACGCCCTCGGCAGCGCCGCCTCCACCCCCGCCGCCCGCTGCTCCTCCCGCCCGTACAGCACCCCGTACGTGAACGAGCTCTCCCCCACCGCGTGCGCCACCGCGGACAGCTCGCGCAGGATCTCGCGGACCATGACGCTGTCCTGGTGCTCGCCGAGCAGGCTGGTCAGCGACTTCATGGACTTGGCGAGCGTGCGGGCCGGGGTGCCCAGGGGCGGCGTCGCCGCCTCCGCCGCGTACCGGGTGCGCTTGGCCTTCTTGCGGGCCTCGTGCAGGGCGAAGTCGCGGTCCGGGCCCGGCGGCGCCTCGATCGCCTCCTCGACGAGCGCGGAGACCTTTCCGAAGTCCTTGCGTACGGCCTTGCCGATCACCTTGGACGGGTCGCCGGCGGCGGCCGCCAGGAGGGGTGGGTCGGCGATCACCGCGTCCAGGGTGTCGAGGAGCGCGAGGTAGCGCGGGGAGTCCAGGACGCCGATCAGCCGGCCGCGTGATCCGCCGCGCCGGGCGTTCGCCCAGGTGTCCAGGCGGGTGCGGATCGGGCCGGAGATCAGGGTGTCGGGCAGTTCACCGAGGACCGTCGTCAGGCGTTCGGTGACCACTTCCCGGTCGCGGTCCACGCCCAACTCGCCCGCCAGCCACTTCAGTTCATCGCCGATCGGGTCGGTGACCGTACGGTCGAGGACCTTGCCGTAGGAGCGGAAGGCGCTGCGCAGCCGGCGGGTGGCGACGCGCATGCGGTGCACGGAGTCGTACGCGTCCTGCCGTACGGCGGGGTCGAGTTCGAGGATCGCGTCGCGCTGGGCGCGGACGTAGGCGAGGACATGGTCGCCGGCGGTGACCGGAGCCGCGGGCTCCTCGGGCACGGGCGGCGCCTTGCGCTTCTTTTTTCCCGACCCCGACGAGTTTCCCGACCCTGATGGATTTCCCGACCCCGACCGGCGGGACGTCTCCGCCAGCGCCCGCGCCAGCTTCGACGCGGACGACGACGGTCGTACGCCCGCCTTGCGCAACCGTTTCTCCACCTGGTCGAGGAAATCCGGGTCGCCGTCGTCGGCGAGTTCGACCTCGATCTCGGTCCACTGGGCGGTGCCGCCGCCGTCGGTCAGGCGCTCCGCGCGTACGGCGTCCACGCTGACCTCGGCGAGCAGCGCGCCGTCCGCGTCCACGAGGTGCCGTACGTCGCGGTCGGAGCGCAGCCGGACCAGGGGCCGCAGCTCGGCCTCGCGGACGCGGGAGCGGACCAGCGCGGCGAGGCTGTCCGGCACGGTGTCGGAGAGCGGTTCCCGGATCTCGTCGCGGACGCCGGGCGCGATGGGCACCTTCAGGTGCCAGCCCGCGTCGGAACCGCCGGTGCGGCGGCGCAGGGTGAGTGCGGCGGCGGCGAGGCGTTCGTCGGCGGTGTCGTAGTACACGGCGTCCAGATGCGCGACGCCCTTGTCGATGACGGCCTGCACCCCGGCGACGCCGGTCAGATCGGGCAGACCGCTCTCGTCGGACTCGTACTTACGCTCGATCTCGCGCTTTGTGTCCGCCATGACCTGAATCTAGTTGCCCACGAGGCGGAACGGCAGGGGGCAACCCACATGAACCCGAGGGAAACCCGGGTGAACGTGCAGGTAGCGCCCCGCGCAACGGCGGCGGTCAGGCGGACATGGGGCGCTGCACCCGGATCGACTGCAACAGCCCCACCGCGAGCCACACCGCGAACATCGACGTTCCGCCGTACGACACGAAGGGCAGTGGCAGGCCGGTGACCGGCATGATGCCGAGGGTCATGCCGACGTTCTCGAAGGCCTGGAAGGCGAACCAGGCGACGATCCCGGCGGCGACGATCGTGCCGTAGAGCTCGGTCGAGTCGCGGGCGATGCGGCAGGCGCGCCACAGGACCACGCCGAGGAGGACGAGGATCAGGCCCGCGCCTACGAAGCCCAACTCCTCGCCCGCGACGGTGAAGACGAAGTCTGTCTGCTGCTCGGGGACGAACTGGCCCGTCGTCTGGGAGCCGTGGAACAGGCCCTCGCCGGTGAGGCCGCCGGAGCCGATCGCGATGCGGGCCTGGTTGGTGTTGTAGCCGACGCCGGCCGGGTCGAGGCTCGGGTTGGCGAAGGCCGCGAAGCGGGCGATCTGGTACTCGTCCAGGAAGTGCAGCTGCCACACGGCGATCGCGCCCAGGACGCCCGCGCCGAGCAGGCCGAAGATCCAGCGGTTGGGGGCGCCGGAGGCCAGCAGCACGCCGAGCACGATGATGACCATGACCATGACCGAGCCGAGGTCGGGCATCAGCATGACGATCATCATCGGCACCGAGGCGAGGCCCAGGGCCTGGAGGACCGTGCGGTGGTCGGGGTGGGGCTTGTCGCCCGCGTCGACCCGGGCGGCGAGGATCATCGCCATGCCCAGGATGATCGTGATCTTCACGAACTCCGAGGGCTGGAGCGAGAAGCCGCCGCCGAGCACGATCCAGGAGTGCGCGCCGTTGACCGTGGAGCCCAGCGGGGTGAGCACCAGCAGGATGCCGAACACCGAGGCGCCGTACAGGAACGGGACGACGACGCGCAGAGTGCGGTGGCCGAGCCAGATCACGGCGATCATCAGGGCGATGCCGATGCCGGTGTTCATCAGGTGCCGGATCAGGAAGTAGTACTGGTCGCCCTGGTTGATCTCGGTGCGGTTGCGGGTCGCCGAGAAGACCAGCAGCGAGCCGATCAGGGACAGGCCGACCGCCGACAGCAGTATCGGCCAGTCCAGCCGGCGGGCCAGCGAGTCACGGGCGAAGACCCGCGTCCAGCCGGCCCGGTCGGGCCCGTATCCGGAGACGGAGAAGCTGTTGCCGGTCACGTGAGCATCCTCCGGTTTCCCCTTCTGCGCGGACGCCTGCGGGTGTTGCTGTTGGTGGTGGACGGTGAGGGCGCGATGGCCGGCTGCTGGGTGTCGTCCGCGGGCGTGACGCCCCCCTCGGTCGCCTTCTCCTGCTGCTTCTCCAGCTCCTTGGCCGGGTCGGCGGTGATCTTCGGGGAGGCGATCGTGCCGTCGGCGCGGACCTTCGGGAGGCTCGTCTGCGGCGTGGGCAGCATGGCCTTCTTCTTGTCGACGGAGCCGTCGGCCTGGACGCCGTACATCGCGTTGTAGATGTTGCGCACGGCCTCACCGGAGGCGCCGGAACCCGTACCGGCCTGCGCGATCGTCATGACGACCGTGTAGTCCTTGGTGTACGTGGCGAACCAGGAGGTGGTCTGCTTGCCGTAGACCTCCGCCGTACCCGTCTTGGCGTGCAGCGTGATCTTGTCCTGCGGCCAGCCCTGGAACTTCCAGGCGGCGGTACCGCTGGTGACCACGCCCGCGAGGGCCTTGTCGATGCCCTTGTGGGTGGCCGCGCTGATCGGCAGCTTGGCCTTCACCTTGGGCTTGATCTCCGTGACGGTCTTGCCGTCGGCGCTGACGATCGCCTTGCCGATGGTCGGGACGTACTCGGTGCCGCCGTTGGCAAGCGCGCCGTAGATCATGGCCTCCTGGATCGGCGTGACGAGGGTGTCGCCCTGGCCGATGGAGTAGTTGATCGAGTCGCCCTCGCGCATCTTGTTGCCTTCGAGGCAGTTCTCGTACGCGATCTGCTGGACGTACGTGCCGCCCTTCTTGCCGGTCTTGCACCAGTAGGCCTTGTTGGCCTCCCAGGTCTCCTGCTTCCACTTGCGGTCCGGGATCCGGCCCGTGACCTCGTTGGGAAGGTCGACGCCGGTGGTCTTGCCGAGGCCGAACTGGTGGGCCGCCTTGTAGAAGTAGTCCTTCGGCTCACCCTTCTTCGGGTTGATGCCGCCGTCCTTCTTCCACTGGGAGTCGGCGAGACCGTAGAAGACGGTGTCGCACGAGACCTCGAGCGCGCGGCCCAGCGAGATGGGGCCGAAGTTCTCGCCCTCGAAGTTCTTGAAGACCTGGCCGCCCACCGAGTACGAACTCGTGCAGGGGTAGCCGCCGTCCCACTTGTAGCCGGCCTCGACCGCGGCGGCCGTGGAGACCACCTTGAACGTCGAACCGGGCGCCGACTGACCCTGTATGGCGCGGTTCAGCAGCGGGTAGTCGGAGTTCTTGCCGGTGAGCTGCTTGTAGTCCTTGGCGGAGATGCCGCCGACCCAGACGTTCGGGTCGTACGTCGGCGCGGACGCCATGGCGACGATCCGGCCGGTCTTGGCCTCCATCACGACGACGGCACCGGAGTCGGCCTTGTAGTTCTCGCCGGTGATCTTGTCGAACTGCGTGCGGGCGGTCTTCATCGCCTTGTCCAGCTGGTACTCGGCGACCCGCTGCACGCGCGCGTCGATGCTGGTGACGAGGTTCGAACCGGGCTCAGCCGCATCGGACTTGGCCTTGCCGATGACGCGGCCGAGGTTGTCGACCTCGTAGCGGGTGACGCCGGCCTTGCCGCGCAGTTCCTTGTCGTACTCGCGCTCCAGGCCCGAGCGTCCGACCTGGTCGGAGCGCAGATACGGCGAGTCGCTGTCCTTGGCCTGGGTGATCTCGTCGTCGGTGACCGGCGAGAGGTAGCCGAGGACCTGGGCCGCGTTGGCGTCACCGGGGGCCGCGTAACGCCGTACGGCCTCGGGCTCGGCGGTGATGCCGGGGAAGTCCTCGGCGCGCTCGCGGATCTGCAGGGCCTGCTTGGCGGTGGCCTCGTCGGTGATCGGGATGGGCTGGTAGGGCGAGCCGTTCCAGCAGGGCTGCGGGGTCTTCGCGTCGCACAGCCGGACCTTCTGGATGACGTCCGCGGGCTTGAGGCCCAGCACGCCGGACAGCTTGGTGAGGACGGCCTTGCCGTCGTCGGCCTGCTTCAGCAGGTCGGTGCGGGAGGCGGAGACCACGAGCCGGGTCTCGTTGTCGGCGAGCGGCACACCGCGCGCGTCCAGTATCGAACCGCGCACCGCGGGCTCGACGACCTGCTGGACGTGGTTGCCGGACGCTTCCTTCTGGTACGCGGCGCCCTCACGGATCTGCAGGTACCAGAGGCGCCCGCCGAGGGTGCCGAGGAGGGAGAGGACGAGAATCTGGATGACGACGAGCCTGATCTGAACCCGTGGAGTCCGACCGGTCTCCGGGATGTTGGTCATGTGGTGCTGCCTCCCCCTCTCAGTGCGTGTACACGATGCGTGTATGA
>Ga0307515_10006100_pt1 | contig 24232 bp, 22 predicted proteins | sample 17_EM_MG_FD_194513 | JGI IMG/M metagenome (GOLD analysis project Ga0307515, IMG submission 194513) | Populus trichocarpa ectomycorrhiza microbial communities from riparian zone in the Pacific Northwest, United States - 17_EM | ecosystem: Host-associated > Plants > Roots > Unclassified | place... | reverse complement strand
ACTATCACTCGAGTCCACGTTTGCAACCGTATACCATAATTACCATACGTATGCCTATAAGGCCGAACGCTGGCGTACGTGCCCTTACACTATTATCGCTTTTCAGTAAACGGATACGTTTCGCTCAAGGGATTCACAAGTTTACCCCTTTACCGACGCGCCACATCATACAGTCTACAATTGAGATTACAGCCTTAAAAACGACATATCGAAGCATGATTACTGCAAGCATGGATATCGATCGTTTCATCATTCAATTGAGCACCCTGATGGCAGCGGAAAAGAGCTCAGAGACCAACTCTCGCACGAGCCGCGTCACCGGCGATGACGACAAATATCACGACTACAGGCCGCGACTATTCGATCGGGCCAATGAGAGAAACCGAATACGATCGAGAGAAATCGAACACCATTCCTACAAGTCAATTAAGCGCGATCATCAGTCAGAGAACCTCCAATCAATGGCGCGATCTTACCCCTGAATCGGTAATATCAAGAACCGAAGGCGAACCGAAAGACGATTGCGAGTCAGCACAGTTGCCACTACATCCCTTCAAATTGAGCATAGTGCATCGACTTCAATAGTCGTGTACACCTACAACTATAGCAACCTCGAAGAAGCCCGGAGGACAGTGAAAATAACAAAGACAATTGGATTAATGCCAACAACCCCAATTCCGGGAATTCAAAATCGGTCAAGTCCAATCAGCCCAGCAGAGGCAGCCGTGCCAACTCATCCCCAGCGCCGTGGCTTTCAAAGGAAGTCTACGAAAGCCAAAAGCCAAACCGGTAATGCACTCGCTGCGGCAGCGGACGCCACAAAACCTACCTTGTACCAAATATACCCGGCAACATGCAGCGAGTCAAAGTACAAATCGACTGCAGTGCAATGAGCATCTTTATGTCGCCGAGCCTACTTAGGAAACTCGAGCTACCATACGAACCAGCATTCACTTCCACCCTGGCCCGGTGATGATGTATGTAGAGAGTCGAATGGCCAGTCTCTTGGTTCAGTATTTTGAATAGCTTAAACCGGTTGACAAATTGGAGGTTTTAGTTAGTCGTCCCAATGAAGGTATACGACCTAGTCTTGGGCTTGCCATGGCAAGAAACCCGGAAATCGATTGCTGCAACAGTTGATTGACAGCCCTGCGAGCGCCGAATGGACCGCAACGGGCGATGATTCCAGATGCAGATTGGACAAGTCCTCTGCCGGAACGCGGTGAGGTAACCAACATGGTGAGCCTTCTCCGGGTATACAACTACTCGGGGCTACCGCATTCGATCATCTCTGAGCTAGTGAGGAAGTGGTCGAGGCATTTGCCGTATGACTTGGCGAATGTCAAGGGTTGCTGGGAGAATAACTGGAAGGCATCACCGTAGGTGAGAAAAACCCCAGGATGCTGAATGCGCGAGCAGGAGCAGCGGTGGTAGTTGCGGCCGAAGAGTGACACAGTGACGGTGCTTGAATGACTGCTACCGGCTCGCCGAGACACGAAGGGAGAAACTGGACAACGGGGGTGGTCTATTGCGACCAACCGTCTGATCCAGCCAACCCGGGACTCCTACCCATCTCCACTCCGCCAAGCATGCTACAATGCAGAATGCAGACAAGGCTGATGAGAATAGGAACAGACATAGTTAACGTGGAGATGGTAACAACAGATGATGGGGGTCGCATCCCAGCATAATATCAAGATTCCACAATATCCAGAATTGTCGTATCCTCGTGAGATACAAGGACTGTGTGGACGTATGCAGCGAAGATATGCCAACTCTCGCACCGCACCTATCACGGCATGCAATGGGAATTCGTGAGGAAGAGCGATTCTGGCTCGAGGAGCGTAGGAAAAGGGTGAGAGGAAATGATAAGGTAACCCGGCCGTGAGGAACCACACAAATTGCGTGGATCTATGAAATCTCAGAAAGAGCGAGTGAGACCAAGAGCTGGGAAAGATTGACACCGCCTGCGGCAGCACCAATCTTATTTGCGAAGGACGACGGACTTCGGCTGTGTGTGGACTACGAAGCTCTGAATAAAAGCCACGGTGACAAACCCATATCCTGACCCACTGATCTCGGAGATGCTCGACAGGACCTAAGGAATGCCTATCACCTCATCCAAATCAAGGAAGGCGACAAGTACAAAACCGAGCTACAAACCAATTAGAGGAGATAAGTCGTCGGCAGAGCAACGACCTTGAAAGAGAGGGATAACCCTACAGGAACCGAAGTCCTCATATACGATGACCTTACCGGAGATGCCGGAATGAAAGACCAGAGTGCACTTAACGACAGAGAAGCCCAGCGGCGATGGATGCACCCAGCGAGCAGAGATATGCGTACCAGAAGAATCAACATACGCACATAGAACACGGAAGATGATAAGCCCACCTAAAGGATTCACGGCTGAAGCCCGAAGAGACGTCGAAAGGTCAAGCCGAAGCAAGTCGCAACACGAAGCTGGTCGAAACACGAAGCAAGTCGAAACACGAAGCAAGTCGAAACACGAAGCAGGTCAACAAGAAACGCCAAAGCAAGTGGACAAACGAGACGAAAGCAAGTGTAAAGATGAGACGAAAGCAGGTGGAAAAATGAGACGAAGCAAGCGAAGTCGACCAAGACCAGCCCAAAGACAAGCGAAGTCTAAGATCTCCGAAATCCAGAGACGAAGGCTGCTGAAAGACGCGTTGGTCAACAAAGATCACCAAAAGTCGACCGAAGTTCATAAGTCTACCGAACCACGACGGCAATCAACAATTGATTTGAGTCTAAGTCGTCGACGGAGCAACGAACTTCAAAAGGGGGGATGACCGTGTCAAAAATGCGTCCTACCGATGAGCCGAAAGCCCACCGGGAGGCGGTCTACCGAGACACACTGAGAAGTCGACCAAGAAGTCTACTGAGAAGTCGACCAGTGAAGTCCTACCGACAAGTCAAAAGCCACCGGGATACAGTCTACCAAGACGCCCACCGAGAAGTCGACTGAGAAGTCTACTGAGAAGTCGAGCTGTAAATTCTACCAAGTCAACCAGCATCTGGAAGTCAATGCCACTTACCGATGACTACCGCTTGAGATATATTCGACGAAGCACTGCACGAAGGCTCAAGAGAGCACAAGCACGCTTGGATTTGGTAAGTATAACCTTCCTTAGAGAAGCTCACTGATTAGATGTCGATTAATGCGACGCGACTACATACTATTCAATTGACGTATACGATTGATGGCTACGATCGATGCCAAGTCACGAGCGGAAGCTCTATCACCCTGACAATTTCAACATTGACCTACACCGAGATGTACGAGCTCTGGGAGTGATGGTCGTTGGAGCAGGGGTTAGGAAGTTGAGATATGGAGGACGGAATCACTTTTGGATGTTTTCTTGTTTCTCTCTTCTCTTCTTCTCTTCTTTGGATCTCGGCCCGGTACAAATGGCGTCGGCATGGGTTTTTACCACCAGCCAATGGAGGTGGAGTTTCCCCGTGCACCGGATCTGCCAAAAGGTCACCATTGAGCTGTACCACTCGGTTGTGGCACTTATGGGTTCGTACGATTGCGTACGTAGGATGATTGTTTCATTCTTTGTTTGCCTTTCCTTTCCTTTTCTCTTGTACGGTTTATGCAGCCCAGGAGGTCAGCGCCTGAAGAGAGAGATAATGTAACGGCGGCACGTGACCCAGGTCCGGGTAACGGCCATTCTACATAGTCAGCTCGCCACGAGACTTAGATCTCTAGCGATAATCTTACCTATACACCTGTATTTACTATCACTCGAGTGCACGTTTGCAACCGTATACCATAATTACCATAGTTATGCGTATAAGGCCGAACGCTGGCGTACGTGCCCTTACAGACAGATATACTTATCACCTTTTTATACTCGGATACATTTATCACTATTGTCAAAGGTGGATGTTGATCAGAAAGTGACCAAGACCTGACATTGTTGTCAGAAAGCAGTCCGAGGGTCTGCCTGACATTGTTGTCATTCGGTGGATACCTGTGTTAACATACTCCTGAGTTGGCAAAACTCCTTCTGCAGATGTGGAACTACTTAGCTGTTACTTATGGACACTTCAATATTTTGAGTTGTTGCACTGTTGGACTTGGTCCTCGGGTATAAGTGCCAGTGGCTCTGGCAATACTCTTGAGTTGTCATTAGAGCGATACTCTTGAGTTGTGTACTTCAGTGAACTGATAGCATAAGACAATACTCATAAAGTACATACTTTCTATCAGAAGCAGACAACTGCACTGTTACCTTGTGTTCATTTGGTGTAGTAATCTTTATGTCCATTCTGAGTGATGGCTTTTTACTCTTCCCTCATATAAGTCCACAGTTGATTAGGGGGTTTTAAAGATTGGGCATAGGGTGAATCGCTGGGTGTTACACTGGGCATTGTAGTCGCTCTCAACTACTGTGCCACCTTCTCCCTGACCATTCACTGTCAGCTCAGTCTTCTTGCTAGTCTGTCGTCTGTGTTCCCTACTTACTGATTCTAAATGTTCAATATTCTTGGCATCTTCTTTCTTCTGCAGTTGATGTCAATCGCAATTACATTGTTGCCCACATTCTTGTTCAAGTCAGTTTGGTCATCAGTTGCAAAACAACTCCCCTTGCCCATTTGTGTTCATACATTCTTTCTTTTCTCCAATTTTGTACACCAAGTGACTCATTCAGACCCCTTCTCTTACTCTTGTTGGTCCTTGCTGACGTATCATATCTGCCATCCATTCAATTTCCATCGTGAGTGTGTACATCATTCAAACGTACAATCTAGCTCTGCTGTACTGAATCATTCAACATATTGTACTCTGCGGCTGCTCTTTCAGTGTCCGGTTCAATGCTGGTCACCATGATGGCCATAGGCTCTGTCACCGTCACAGATCCTGTTGTGGTTGGTGTTCACATTGTTGTTATCACTGGCATGACACTCTGGGCCATTGTTATATCAACTGCATTTGCTTCGTCTTTGTACTCATCTGCCAACTCTTGTTCCTTCGTGCATCTGTCTCCCCCATCCAGTGTACTAGGCCTCTAATCGTGTGCTGAGCTATTCGTTCCTGTGCATCCTGCAATGGCCCCTGAGGCGCATCCTCATGGTTCTATTCCGCTCATCCCCTATGCATAAAAGGTATCTTCTGTCATCCTTGCGCACCAACTGCTGAATATGATGTGACTTTCTGTGCAGTTGGGGCACTGCTCTGATATGTGACCACTGAGAGAGCCCTGCTAAGCAGCCCACCCCATGGCATTGGACAGATGGTTACTGGTTTGGTGGGGCCCTGAGCCGGAGCCATACATGGGTTTGCCACTGCTATTGCACTCTATATGTCGCCATCTGCAGCAGGGCTCTCACCTCCTGTCAGGGCGAACATTGCTGATTGATTCAACTCGGTACCACACATCCATCCCCTTGATCCCTTCTCTGACCAGTCTGTGCACCACCCGGTGCCCATTTCCTATAAAGACCTGTGACAATTGGAGTTAGCAACAGTTCCAAGTTACCCCACATGGGTGCGGATTGGAAACACACCTGAGGTTCAGTCTTAGGAATGGAAGTGACAATTATATGCACCTGGTAACGTGAAGCTGGTTGTAACTCGGACTGGACATAACACTGTCTGTTTTGAGCCTGCTTTACACTGGCCTGCAGTTCCATTTCCGGGGTTCTACATCTTTGGCTGATTTTACATTTTTGAGCTCTGATGATAGTTTGACATGATCAATACATACGTTCTACAATTGCAGCAGCTCTATCACCTCCAGCTGTCAGATTTGAGATGTGACCAATGTTGGTCGAATCTCTATGAATCACCTGCACATTGCATGTGCAATTTGAAAGTTTTCGATATTGACCCAATACATACTGGCCTGATTGCAAATCTGAAAGTGGTAGGTGAATGACTGGCTAAAACTGCACAATCTATGTATCGATCGTGTCAGGATACAATACCAACTCACATACCAATTTGGGGCCAACATTTTAAGATGGAAATAGCGGCTTTTTGGTGCTAAAACCAGCCCAATTGCAATGGGCCAGTTTTGGTGTGGTAAATCCAGTTGCAATGGTGCCATGCTGGGTTGGATCTGGAACTAGAACTGAACCAGGAATTTGGAACTGTTGCTAACAATAGTGGCAATTTAGAGATCTCCACCACCTGTCTACTCTGCATGATATGGTGGGGGTTCACCACCCACTTCACTGTGACAGGCATTACTAAATCGTGATTCGCAGGATGCCTTACATGTTCAATCATTCCTGCCCCGTGATGCCTGTGCCCATGTACATAATCAGCGGTTTTACATAACGCTTTTGCTGCTAATAAGACTTGTTCTCTTGAATTTACATGACTCTGTTGTTTACCATAGATACTGGAGATCTGGTGAGGTTGCTGTAATCAAGTGACACTACCCCCATTGCCTGGGGGTTGATATATGCAATAATACCCTCACTTACATATGTTTACGCATGCGTGATTAGAATGTAGGCAGGTGCCCGGTAGTGAAAGTGTGTTCTGTTGAATGGTGATCACCATTAGCAATGGGTTCAAATTCCAGGGTTGGTTGCGGATCCGGTTCCAGTACAGACCGGAGAGTGGCTACATGTCTCACCATATGAAAAATCTGCACGATTGGAAATTTGCCTGTTTTAACATCAAAACACGGAAATTTCACGTTCACAATGTTGGGTGGAATTAACGATTTGAGTTCGGATTGCACCATAACATGATCATTACGTAAATTGTGCAGTGTTAGCCGCCCTTACACCTCATGCGGTCAGAGGTGCTATCGGACCAATATTCGTCGAGTTGCGATCGAAAACCCACACATTTCGCGGAATACATTCTGCTATTTTACACTGATTGAACCAATATTGGTCCGATCGCAAATCTGAAAGCGGCATGTGGAACAGCGGATATAACTGCACAATCTACATATTTATCATGTGATGATATGTTGACATTTCAGATTCTTAATGGGAGCGAAAAATGTAGGAACTGTAAAACAAAACTACTGTGTTGGTATAATGTGGCCAAACCACTCTGGGTTTATGTCCGGTCAAGGTAATATCCCAGCGAACACAACGCTGGTCGAGGTTTTGGCCTGGTCTTGATCAATACCAAATCGAACTGCCAGCCATTAACAGGACCCCTGTCGTGTTATCAGGACCCACTGCTAACCCAAATGGTGATGTAATTAGCTGCTCTTTCTCGTTGGGAAGTGGTACACACTAGTTGAAGTCTAGTATCAGGAACTGTTCTACCAGACTGAGTCCCGCTGTTGAGACGGCAGCTCGGGCAGTGGGGGCCATGTGGCTCTGGATCTGGCACAAGACGACCTCCTATTCTAAAATATATATGGGAACTGCCCCTGGGTTCGGTTGGGGCAAAGGTTTATGTCACAGCTTGGGTTACACTTTGGTATCTGGTTCCTATTGTTACATGTCTCAAAGTCTCAGAGATTGACCAAAGAGAAGGAACCTTAATGCAGAATAAAACAACTATTCTGCATATGACAAACAATAAACGATAAAACATGATGAACAATACACATTACGATATGATGAACAACATACAGTGTGATACAACACACAAGAAACCATTTGATGTCGAATGATAGATGACATGATGTTGACGAACAAGAAATGACACGATGTTGATGAACGATAAACGATATGAGTTTGCAAACTATAAATTGAAACGAAAGGGAAGCACACCTGTGTTGGGCAGGGGCTGTGCTGGCAAAATTATAAAGTCCAAGGGAATGTGGCAGCCTGTAGTTATACAGCGTGTTCGCCCCTTGCGGCTAGCAAGTTCACTTTGTAAGATGGAGCACTGGATGGGTCACCAAATCTAGAGAAGGGGGTGATGTTTGGGGTTCTACCTTAATAGTGTCTAAGCAACATTGTATAGGTATGAATACATGTCACTTCGGAGAGTGATATGCATAACACCCATTTTTCGATCAGAAGAATTGCCATCAGTGCTTTGAGCGGCGTGTGAGTGGGCTACATCGTGATGGGATAAGCTAAGGTAAAGTGGATGAATTGAAGCCTATGCTGCTATAGTTGTTTGATAATGCAACAACACTGCCAGATCAAAAAGGCTATAATCCTGCCGAGCGTGTTGGTTTCAACCACATTCACTTACCAGACACTAGTGGGTGTATGCCTCTTCGCAGACTAAGCAGTCGTTAGCCGAATGCGTGTACATGGGATCTGGAACCAATGGTTTGTGTGAGTGCGGATAATTCGGACACTCTGCTGCCAAAGGGAATAGTCCCGGCCTGAGCAAGGTCGGACTTACAGATTATAATGTTGGCTGTTCATATGTGACCTGGAGCATCCCAGCGCATTGAAATGTGCTGGAATGGCAACTGCAACAATATCACATGTCTTAGAATGCATGTGTACATGTCATTTAATCTACATCGGCATTGCATTGATGGGTTGCAGACTATGTTTATGCCCTGTTGGTACTATAGAATTTATCTGCAGAAAGCTCGTTCTGTCCAAGTATGGATATGTGGTCCAATTACTGAACCATTCAAGTGCAAGATGTCAAAGTTGAAGGTATGATCTGAGATATGATATCTTGCAGGTGTGCCCTGATTCAGATCCGGAGCGTAACGCTTTAATACCTCATCGGCATTAACACGACAATCAAAGGGATTTGTGGCAATCTCTGCCAGATGTATTTATTTGAAATTTTCAAAGCACTTTGCTATCATAATCAATAAAATGATACCTGGGTGCGCATGGAAAACATCACAATGAAGTTTCTATTACGTGGTCACATTGTTCCGCAATGTTCAGTATAAGCTCAATCAGTGAAACAGTCAGCGATACCTACTAGCAAAATGAGACCTGTATTTATTATTGTGTTTTTGTGATACCTATACTTATTAATATATATATACAAAATCTATTAGCATTCTGTAGCGGCTGCCCTGCCCCTTTAGAAAAGTAGTCCTATGAATTTCACCACAATATCTATGATGACTACTTTTGATAACAAGAACATGGTTATTGTATACCCTCTCGAAAACATTACATCTTACATTCGAAGTAATCAGTACCTGTTCTTTGATCAGAGTGTTTGGTGGATATCCTCAATCTGCGGATTACAACAGGGGCTAGTAATATATATTAATAATCTTAGTATACTATTCAGGATATCAAATAAAAATATTCATATTGCTGCTATTGTTCATCTTGAATGACTACCTCAGATTCAGGATTGAAGTAATGAATCTGGATAGGATTGTCAATTGGAGTCCTTGTCAATGGGTCATGAGGATAAAATCCTTAAGCGGTGCGAAGAATCCTTGTTGGAATCAGAAACCATATTGAAGGACTTTCATTACAAGTTCTGCAAGAACAAACAGAAAGACTTGACAACAATGATATCTAAGGCTAGTCAGAAGGTTAATACAACCTGGAAAGACCAAACCGAAGGAATCGATAAATCTTAACTTGATTGCAGATAAGCAGGCAGCCATTGTCTAAGTAGTGCTTGGCCTAGGGATCAGAAAGAAAGTCTTAAAACTATTGATTGTTTCCCGTGGGCTCGCAAGGAGAATGGAATAGTGCCTTGTTTCAAAGCCGAGGAATATGAATTGTTAAAAACAAAACAAGGAAAATAGAATCTAGGATCGTGCGAAGTACCTATACTTGTGCTGGAAGCACCACCCTATCACCTAATGCACCATTTCGTGCATTGCTGGCTTTGCTTGGTGTATATTGTGTGCCTTTTCTGCAGTCTCTAGACCCCGGCTGTCAAACCTTGCAGTTATCACTCTGTCTACGGCTTCAGCCTGATGGGGTGGTACAGCATGGCGGGCAGAAGGTCGAACCAGAATGGTGGTGGCCAAATCCGAGACACCTGTCCCATACCGTACATCATCCATTTAGGGTGTATCACCCTTTCCCTCCTGAGCCAGTTATCACACCCTGCTACCCAGTAATTCTTTCTTCTCACAGACCACATGTGCTTCTAACATTCTCCCTATGTTATTCACAGTTTCATTCCACGGTGTCAGTAAATACACCACCAGACTCATTGGCGTTTCCATGGGACTTCTCCAATATCCTGGCGCACTTGCGGACTGTGAAATCTTGCTTTTCAGCATTTATTCATTGGTATTATACTTCCAATGCCTATTACTGACAATGACTGTGGCCTATGATATCGCCCAGCGAATGCTGCAAGTTGTGCCACTTGTCTCTCTAACTTCCGTCATATTCATATAGCTCTTACTCAGTGACATCCGATGATTTTCACAACAGGCGTAAGAGCTGCTGCTGTCTCAGGTAGGTACAGCAACTGGATTGTTGGTTATCATATTGCTTCCATTGGGTGCTGGTTATGTTGTTGCTGTGCTTAACTTTCTCTAATGGTTGAGAGGTGTGAGAAGAACCATTCCAGGGTCAGTTCACTTTCAGAAATTCAATATCAGTCTCAGCTGGTCTCTCACAATCCTGGATACAGAGTCTTATTTCTGTTTTTTTGACTTTGTATGTCACAAAGACTTTTGATCAGTTTGAAATGGAGTTCAGCAATGTTGATATGGAAAGTTGTTGGTGAGTTTCAAATTCTCCATTATTTGAGACGAACTTGAGAACATTGACTGTCACAGTTACAGTGTATGAATTCTATATTCAAAGGCATCATAAAGATAAACTGAAAATTAGAATCATTCCCTGTCTAATCCCAGTTAGTTGCTCAATTGAAACCCATATTCAACACCAGGTCAGAAGTCCACCAAACCAATATAAAAGTGTTTGTGCCAATATTGGAACATGTTTTGATGAGTCATATCTAAGCAACTAATGCAAAACTTCATCAATGCACTGTTCCAAAATGAGACTCTGCTCTGCAACACATTTCCGCCATGGCCGCAAAGTGCATCTGATTGATCAGATCTTTGAATGAACTGATTGGGTTGGCTTGATTTTCATATTGCTGAAGCAGTTGTAGACACACTTGGATCTGTATTGGTACCATCCAGTGACACAAAACTTCAATTGGTCTCATATTTTCCCATACATTTTGTATGTTTTGGGAAGCCATATATCCAGGTGGTATCCCTCATTGTGTGGAATCATACTCATATCACGTTGGAAGCATCTTGGACTTGTTGATTGACCAGATTGATTTATCCCAAAGGCCAAAGACCACATATGTGCAATTTCCCACCAGGGTATGTATATACACTATCTGAAATCAGACTCATCTCCCTGGGTTCAGATGCAGATTTTCCTTCAGCCACACTCGGTAAACAGTTCTTTGTTCTACTACCAGACAACAAATCATCACGAAACACCTGATCTGTGTAAACATTGCCAGTGTCATGTTCAAACGTACCATATGTGAGAAGCTTGCCATCTGAGGTGCTGGTACAGTCTGGATGATGAATATGACATTTAGAGTATACAAAGTACATATACATGCAGACTACGCTGGCATCTCCAGTAGACGCTGGAATTACCATGATTATTTTGAGATCACTATCCCCATAGGAATAACTGGAGCCTATAAGCCAGATGTCAGCAAGGTGGTCAATATATGCAATTCTCTCTCCACTTGTTATGCTGCATTGAACATAAAACATACAACGCACAAACAACCAATAAGGTTATAATACCCACAGTGGCACCCTTTTAACCCAGTGAATGAAGTCAGTCTTGACACAGTATAACCATATCCTGTGGATACCCATTCAAATATACAATAAAATTTAAATTCCCAAAAGGTGATATATTCTTAAACTCTCAATTGAGTTGTACATACTGTACACCTATTGGATTGGTGAACTTTTCATCCAAACCTCGTATATGTTCTATCGTAGTCATAGATGTCACATTTTTCTGTCTATTAGCATTGAACTGGTTGACAATTCTTCAATTGTACAGATCTTGAAAATTGTATTCGCAAATACAAGTTTAGTAACTTTGACCTTTGATGATTTCTATCGTAATTCCAGTTAGTGCCCCTGATGGTCACAGCTGATTTGCAGCAGTGGTAACACTGGGGCGCAAATGCAGTGTACATTAGACATTGCCCTGATGGCGCATGATCAACTGGTGAGTCAATTGCTGATGTTGGGGCCAGTACCATGGCAGTTGAAATGTAGTTGAATATTAGCTGTAGATCTGAGGTATTCATGTATGCACTTAGCTGCTGTCATGTGGCTGGTGAATGTCCATTATGTGAAATAAAAAGAGCAGTTACTTCTTTTGGGATACCTGGTCAAGTTGGAAGTGAAGGAACAATTATTAATTCAATTATGACTTAAGAATCTGTATTTTCTTCATCAGCAAAAGAAATTAATTTGTTCAGAAGGGACAGGCAATCCTCCCTGTTACTCCTGACAACCTCTGCCATACTTCTAAGTACTGCTTGATGCTCCCATTCCCTCCTGGTGGTAACCACAGTGTGCTCAGACTCTGCAACTGCATTTTCAGGTGCTCCTGACAATAACGTGAGGTATGGTAGTGTATTTAGGATGCTATGAGTTTTGACTCCTAGGATAGTGAAATATTGGAGGTCTAGAGTACTCGGCGCAGATCTGCGGAAGACTATCAGATTGGCTGAGACCGCTGCCCAGCTCTGGAGGAGACTTGCAAAGCAACCTAGACTGCTGTGAACCTCAGTTGGGCAGTTGGTGCCGTATTCTCTCAGCAGTGCTTGCTACATCACCACAAGGCATTCCATCTTATCATATTTTCATAGTTACAGTCACAAGATTTGCTATGTCATAATATGGCACACTTTATTCAAGCCTGTCTAAAAGGATTCACACGGTCAATCTGGCCATGGATGGTTGTTGAGCATAATTGGAGGAACACCTGGACAGTCCCATTGAAAACTTAGGGATCCACCGCTTGGAGGCAGTTGTGGTGAAACCATGGAGATTGAAGGCAGGCAGTCTACAATCAATAAACCGCCACACATTTCGCAACATCTAGAGGAATTCATGACAATGAGCGGTTCGGGTTCGATAATCATCAGCCTCCGCTGAGGAGATTTGAAAATTCCCTGCAGTGATAGTTGACTGAATTGCGTGGATTCACGAAATCTCTGATAGACCAAGTGAGACCAATAGTTGGGAATGAGAGAGTTTGAATTGTCGTGGGAAAATAAGATGAAATGGAAATGTGACGATGTCTATCAATGCTGCGGATGATAAATATATACTCCCTGTCACTCTTTCCAAAACTACAACTGTTACCTCTGAATCTCTGAATATTTGTGGTTACTCGTTCAATATGTACTCGAAGGCCGTGAACAAGCATGCTTGCGAGGCATTCGGTGTCTGAGATTGAGTGCACTGTGAGACTCACTTGGAGCCTGTGATCCATATCAGTTAAACGACAATCGGTCTGGAAGCAATACCTAATGCTTCAAGATATGCCCAGCCACCTCACCTGTGCTTCCAAGTACTTCAAGATGCTGGCTGACCCACCTGGTGCCAAGCAAAGTGCTCTCAGACTCTGCAAGAGCATTAAGGATGCTACGAGATTTGACTGAGAGAATATTCAAGTTTTGGAGCTGCTGGGTCCTCTGCACAGCTGGGCAGGAGGCTACATGAGAGTATAAGACCGTTGTGCAGCTGTGCGGGATACATTTGGAGCAGCTGACATCTTTGCACAGCTTTGTGGGCGACTTGGTTCTGCATTTCCACTGCAGTGGTTCTTACCTATCTACACGGCATTTGATCTTATCATATTTGTGTGTTTCAGTAACACTATTCGCTACATCACAATATGGCATGCATTGTTTACCTCTATATATATTCATACAGTCTGTCAGGCTGCAGATGGTACTTGAGCATAATCGGAGGAGCACCTGGACACGCTCATTGAGAGTACTTAGACATGCACCACTTGGAGGCCATTGTGGTGAAACAATGCTGCTAGAAGGCAGAGACACTCACCATCAACACTCTGCCGCACTGCTCGCGACATCCAAAAAGAATTCATCACAAACAGCGGTTCAGGTTTGAGGAAAGTTGGAATCGGGTTCGAATATATATTTCTACCTGGCATGGAGGATATACGCAATAGCCTGGATCCACGAAACTATGGAATGAGTGAGTGACACCGAAAGTTTGGAAAGATAGAGTGTGTATTTTCAATGTATGCCAAGTGGAGATGGAAATGAGATAATATCTATCTACTCTGGGATCTGGCGAATATAGACTACCCTTTACTCTGTCCACCACCATTACCCCTGTATCTTCATACAACCACCGTCGCGCATTGACGATGTACATCAGTGAGCGTTTTTGAGATGTACTTGAAGACTGAGATCAAGTGAACTCAGAGATGGACATGGAGGCTGGGATCCAGGGAGTGTCGAGATATATCTAGATACTGAGAGATCGAGTTTACTCGGAGATGAACTTGGTGGTCATGATTGAGCGTGTCTGGAGATTTACTTGGTTACTGACATTGAGTGAACCCAGCGATGCACTTGCAGACCAGGATGGGGCAAGTACCCAGATGGACTTTTAGACCGAGGGATTGAGTGAACTCAGAGATGCACATGGATGCTGTAATTGCCTGAGTGGGAGCCAGACATGGAGGCCATGATTGATCACAATTGGAGGACAACTTGAAGGTGGTTGATCTGGAGGCAATTGATTTGGAGGCAATTGATCTGAAGGTGGTCAATCTGGAGGCAGTCAATCTGGAGGCATTCAATCTGGGGGCAGCAAATTTGGAGGCATTCAATCTGGAAGAGGTAGATGAAGAGGCATGAGCGATGGAAGCTGAGACTCTATTCATTGGATAACTTATAATCATTGGAATGTCGAGAATTGAGTATCACAATGTCTGCTCAAAGCTGAGAGTCTGGCTGCAAGTGGGATACAGTCAATCTGGGGATGATGTGGTGCGTGGTGTATACAGTGCTCAGTGTATGCTGTACTCGGGGTATGGTATACTTAGTGTATGCTCTACACGGTGATTGTTGTATTTGGTGTATGCTGTACTCTGTGTTAACTCTTGATCAAGGCATCGAGAGATTGAGCGCGATGACTTAAGTCGGTATTGTTGCGTGCCGAATGTGTTGAGGATGGGAAGGATAGAGATGAGAACAGATGGGGCAAATCATCATGAGAAACTGAGACTTATATATTCTTTTGTGTGAGTCGATTTACCATGGCTGGTATGGCAGGTACAAGTCCCAATTCGGCATGTAATCACCCCAATACGTAGTCGTTTCAACCCAATCAGGCAAGTTGTACTACTGATTTGTCATATGTGCTCGTAACATTGACATCATTCGTATCTTCATCCCGTACCACTCTCTTTCTTGTCCACAACTCTACCCTCATGGCAGAATGGAAATTTCTGTCAACCCTCTCAAACTGTCCACGCAAAGATCACTAGTTGACACTGAGTACAGCACACACCAAGTAAAATATACACCGACTACACCATTCACCGAGTAAAGCATACACCAAGTACCACATACACCGAAAACAGTGTACACCGAGTTTAGCATCCACATATGATTGGTTCTTCTAATCATTCTCGTGATTCCGAGTTGACCGCTGAATGTAGCTTCCACTTCGGGGGAGCCTTCCTACATGATTGACCGCCTTCAGCCAACTCACTATAACAGCTCAAAGATTCAGTCACCTTGTCACATTTCCACCAATGCAAGTCAACTAACAGATGAATAGTATCTCACCACGCGGTTCATTGCCCATCGACCGCCTCCAACTACTTGTCTAATCTCGCATGATCACTGCCTACAAAGATTATTCCTAAACTCACTTGATTCGATCCTCCAAGTTGGCCCAATCATTGCCTTCCTGTGCATCTGCTGACTCACTCCATCATGGCCTGAGAGAGTATCTCCAAACTCAGTCGATTATGGCCCGTATGTTCACACGATGACGGCCTTCAAATTTATCTCCAAACTGATTTGAGTACCGCCTCCAAGTGAATCTCCCAACTCACTTGATCAGAATCTCAATCATTATTGTCAGGCACACCTCGAATTGCTCCCAAGCAATGTCTGCAGCTAGTCCAGATATACTTTCTGTAGAGGGTAGCTATATTGTTTGACAGATGACAATTCAAACTGAATGCATGAGTTTTAAAATGGTTGAAAGATAAGTAGTGGCTGTGATTGTGAGGCGCACAAGCTGCATTCCCAAAGACGATGTCGTTTTTCTGAACTACTATCAAGTGATTCGAGGTGCTCCGAGGCCTGTCTCTTGTGCTCTAAGTTGCTCCCAGGTTTGTTGGTGCACCCAGACCAGTCGTCAGCACTCTCAGATCTGCCTTCAGCGCTCCCTGGCTTGTAGTCAGTGGTTCTGGACTTGTCATCAGGGCTCTCATGTGCTCTCTGGTGTACCCACAGTTCTTACTGGTGCTCCGAGGTCTTCTAACTCTGATTACAGTCACTCCCATAGCACTCCTGTACCAGTCATCAGAGATTCCAGGTACTCTGAAGGCTGGCCAGAATGCCCTCCTAGGGTCTGATAATCCCCAGAAATTGACTCTTCTAAGTTTATACTCCACATCCTGTCAGACACTCCTGGAGGCTTCGAGTGATGAAAATACATTTTGCTAATGTTCCAGTTACTTCTCTTCAGAATCCTCAGTGAAGTTCTATTTTGGCTCGATATTTGTCTGCAATGGGCATATCTGAGAATACTTTCTTCCAAATAATCTGGCAATTTTGGTGATCTTGGCAGTTTCATTATGGCTGATGTTGTTATCATCACTGTTGATATTGATAGTCAGTAATAAGCTGGAATGCTACTTTGAAGATGGACTCTTCAAATTGTCTGGGTTTCAATTTGGCTTGGATTTTGGCTTGGATAGCAGCATCTGACTACCAGATGAAGATATTAACATTAATCAGAAGTAATAAAATACTGGCACAGCTGTGTTATTTGTTGGAAATGGCTAAGGTATGAGTGAACTCAGGAGAGAATAGAATTGCATTCACATTATTGTGCCAGAATTGTTGAGCTTGTTTGAAACAATGGAGGGTTGCTCTGAGTCTGTCAATGGTCTTTGTGACATCAAGATCATCTGACCAGATTGCTGGTAGTGTGATAGAATTATTTCCATTTCAGACTTTGAGATTTGGATGTTCGCAACAACATCGAAAAGATCAGTATTCCACTTGGCTTAGGAAGCTCCCAACTATTATACTAGCATCTGACAGGATGTTCGATTCTGAATAGTGGTACATGTTTCAACCAAATCTGCCAACATGTTACTTTTGATAACTATATTTGAGTTGTACCATCTGGAAGTGTTAGGATAGTATTGAGTTCAATAGTTACACTTTAGCCCATTCTACAGAAATTGAAGTTGCTATGCTTTCTCCCATTTGAAAGCACAGAGGGCATTGTAGAGTTGGTTCAATGAGAATTATTCCATGTTGGCTTTCTTATGTGTATCATGTTGCATACTGTGAGTATTATCAATTTGGTAATTTGAATGTCAATTGCTGCAAATGCTGTTAATACTATTGTTTAGGCTTGACCTTAAGTTGCTCATGATACTACTAGCGATCTCCATACCTTCAGCCAACAATGACAAGATTTTTGCTTCATTATTCTGTTTCCCAGTAGTCAATGCTGTACACTGTAATTCATTGTATGGAAGTGCTGGCTGCAAATTATTACTGTAGAATGTGTTCATCAGCAAAAAACATTTCCGTCCAGGTGGAATGGCTCCGTCAGAGTGGACGCGCTGCGTCAGAGCCGTCAGTGACATCCAGGTGGCGGATTACTCCGCGCCCTGCGTCAATACCACTTGTCGCGTTGCACATCGCCCTCCGATCGCCGTGTCGCCGTTACTTCTCGCTCTGTCAGTCTCTCATTTTAAACAAAAACTCTGGCGTTGTGGCCAACTGTGACCATACGTCAGAATGGGTTCATTGGGTACACGTTTGCATCGGGATTGCAATGGGTGACACTGGGAAAATATCTCCTCGAGTTCCTTCTACATCAAGCTCGAGGAGCGTAGGAAGGTGAGAAGATATGATACCACCCCGCCATGAGAATCCACGCAATTGCGCGGATCCACGAAATCTCGGACAGAGCGAGTGAGACCAGAAGTTGGGAAAGATTGAGTGTGAATTTTCATTGTATGATAAGAGGAGATGGGATTGAGGTGATGTCTATCTACTCCGGGTCTGCCGAATATATACTCTCCATAACTCTGTCCACCTCCGTTACCCCTGTATCTCCGTACAACCGCCGTCGCTCCTTGAAGATGTACTTGATCGAGCGTGTTTGAGATGCACTTGGAGACGTAGATCGAGTGAACTCAGAGATGCACTTGGAGGCGGAGATTGAGCGGGTTTGGATATGCACTTGGAGACTGTGATCGAGTGAACTCAGAGATGCACTTGGAGACGTAGATCGAGTGAACTCAGAGATGCACTTGGAGGCCGTGATTCAGCGAGTCTGGATATGCACTTGGAGGCCATGCTCGTGCGAACTTGGAGGCCGTAATCGAGCCAGTTCAGAGATACACTTGCAGGCCATAATCGAGCGAGTCTGGAGATACACTTGGAGGCGGGATTCGAGCGAGTTTGGAGATGCACTTGCATGCTACGATCGAGCGAGATTGGAGGAGTACTTGGAGGCGGTCGATTTGGAGGGAGGCACGACGGCAGCTGAGACTCTATTCATTGTTGAACTTGTACATGTGGGATGTAGAGAGTTGAGTACAACATCCGCCGAGAGATGAGAAACGTGTTATCTCATGATTATGGCATGGAGAGATAGTGAGGGATGACTTAACTTCGTGTTATTAGGTGATGGTAGAGTTGAGCACAAGAAAGAGAGAGATCAGAGGAGATGGGGGAAATCATGATGAGAAAGTGGGACTTAGAGAATTTCGTGTGCGAGTCAATTGTCCATCCCCGATATGGCAGGTCCGAGTCCCAATCCGGCGTGTTATAACACCAATACAAGGTCTTCCCAACCCAATCAGGCAAGTCGTACCCCTGATTTCTCATATCCGCTCGTATCCTCCATATCATTCTCAGCTTCATCCCCCATCTCTCTCTTTCTCGTCCACAACTCAACCATCATCGCAAAACACAAAGTTAAGTCATTCCTCTCTATCTCTCCATGCCATCATCATGTATTGACACCGAGTACAGCATACACCAAGTACAGCATCCACCCAAGACTGTATGTCTTCCCTTCATTCTCATGATTACGAGTTGACCCCTGAATGTAGCTTCAGCTTCTGGCGTACCTCCCTACATGATTCCCACGGTTGCGAGTTAACTAACTGATGAATAGAGTCTCATGACCCGGTGCGCCGTCCATCGACCGCCTCCAAGTACTCGTCCAATCTCGCTCGATCACGGCCTCCAAGTGTATCTCCGAACTGGCTCGATTACGCCCTCCAAGTTTGCACGAGCATGGCCTCCAAGTTCATCTCCAAACTCGCTCAATCACGGCCTCCAAGTGCATCTCTGAGTTCACTCGATCTACGTCTCCAAGTGCATCTCTGAGTTCACTCGATATCAGTCTCCAAGTGCATCTCTGAGTTCACTCGATCTACGTCTCCAAGTGCATCTCAAACACGCTCGATCAAGTACATCGTCAAGGTGCGATGGCGGTTGTACGGAGATACAGGGGTAACGGAGTTGGACAGAGCGACGGGGAGTATACAATCACGGCCTCGGAGTATAACCACCTGCAGCCAGTCCAGATATAGCGTGTGTAGATGGGTAGCTATATAGATACATAGATACATAGATGAGAATACAAACTGAATACATGACTGTGATTCGAGGTGCTCTCAGGCTTGTCGCCTGCGCTCCAAGTTACTCTGAAGGCCGGCAGGAATCCCCTCCTGTGGTCTGATACTCTGCTGAAAAACGGCTTCAGCATAACTGCAGCCCCTGCGAAGAGTGTCACACACGTGTCGTTGTGATGATGCCTATACATCACCACAAAGTAAAGGAGGTATGTATGCAACGCGACCCCTCGCCTGGGCGACGGGCAGCGTGTAATTCTCCGTCAGAGCGTACGAGGTTCCGTCAGAGCCGTCAGAGCCGTCCGGAACACCCGGGAGTTTCAGACGGAAATTAGGGTCGTTGCTGATGCTGTATCTGACTGGAACGTGCAATCCTGTTGACAGATATAATGACTGTGGGTGATGTGTTCTGTATCTACCGCTAGACTCTAGGTAGCTGAATACTGATATTTGATAACCAAGGTGAATTAATATTCTACTTTCTTGTCAGTAGCTTTAAGGATTTGAACAGCAGATCACATACCTAGTCACATAGGTTGACTATGTTGCTGTCAGAGAGGCACACGTCCAGTATTGAGTTCCAGTGTATAATAGTTCTTTTTGGGTTGTTCAAATTTATCAGAGTTAATTTTATTACATTCAAGTCGATATAGCTTGTTTGCAAGTGTCAATTCATCCAAGATACAATCAGATGGGACTGATACTCTTCAGGTTCCGTTGTCCAATATTTTGAACTGTATCTTGAAGAGGGGTGTGTTTTCAAACATTGTGAAATGTTTTGGCTGCGACCTGTGTGTACCTTACCATTGAATGTTGAGAATGCATCTACCAGGGAATATGCAAGCCAGTGTAGATTCTATTGTATAGTCTGATACACTATGTGGCTGCTAATGGCAATGTGTGTTGATTTGCCACATGCAAGGACTAGGTTGTATAGCACTTTTTATGATATTTGTTAGTGACCATGCTGACTGCTTTTTAGTTTTTCAATTGGTTGTTACAAGTTGAGATAGAATGTAATATTGACTGCTTCTTGCCCAAACTGAATAGAAACATGGTAGTCAATAATCATCAGTTCAGTCTGGTTTGGGAGGATCTCCATTATTCAATGAGTGACTGTATTCTCATTGTTTGAGTATGCAGTGAATAGCTTATACAGAGTAAAGCGGGCTGTTGGGCCAAATTCTAAGAAGACATTGTTGTTTTTTGCCCCTTTATCAGCATACTGGAATCACTTGATATCACATCACATTGGATTGACCGAGATTTGAAAATTGTTCTACAAGGCGCTTATGGTTTCAGCAGGATCCATTATGAGTGGTGCTACAGATGTTTATCTCATTTACTGGCTGATGGAAATTATGCAGTACTGTTTGTGCCCCAATGTTGGTGTAGAAAAGGGTATTCCTCTATCCACATATTCAAGTTGAATAGACATTATTGTATACTTCACTATTGCTCTTATGATTTTGAATATATTTCGGCCTGAATACAGATAGTGCAGATTGATATATTATGGGTACATTTGCAATTCAGTACTTGCATTCTGTTCTGATCCAGATGATGTAGTGAATACTACAATTGTCTTGTCTCTGGGACTGAGTGAATTGTCAAAGTCAATAGTAATGGCAGTCAAAGTTGCACTTGTAAAGTGTTTGTAGGTATATCAAATGGTTGGATTGTAGACACAATGATATCCTCCATTGAATGCTCTATTAAAGGCTCGATTGTAGTTTCATTTGTATGTTTGATTGCACACATAATTGTCTGCTCAAACAGCATAGAAACAGAAACATATTACTATTTGGTGAAAACTTCCACTTCATCTTGATGATGAGATTTTGGTAGGCAATGACAATACAGTAGTTATCGAAATATATAAATATCCATGGATGGCTTGTGCGCTATTACCCGTGCGGAACTATAGGTAAGTTAATGTGAATTATCCTTTATGAATTATTTTTCTATATTTCTCCACGTTCCATTGTTACAAATACAGCCTGGAGTGCCAAAATTGCGTGAATAGAGGGAGTCAACCAGATAGCCTTGACGGACAGTAATGAAGGATTCAGGAACTAATATTCCTGACAAATTGTCTTGAGGTTCAAAGGTTGCTGATGGTATATGCTGTGTTATCTTGGGGAAGTTTTAGAAGTTATTGCCCGAGCAGCAAAACACTGTGGAGGAAATGATATAGTTCAGAGCAGCAGCATCTGTGGTGATGAGCGCAAACTAACTAGTTAGAGTAGATTGCAGTGTTTGACCATAACAAATGCTCCCAGGTGAGCGAAATGTAAATTCTTTCTAAAGCCATACACAATGCTTCGAAACACAGCAGCTGTCTTCACAGTGGCTTGAAACTATGTTGTGTAGCTCCCAGTATGCTCTACAGCAAAACAATATGCTCTGCCAGGCTGCAGAAGAATTGAAACATGGCCTCGAAAGAACCTGGAGTTACTGAGGTCAATTGATGACGAAAAATTATGTGTCATACGATATAGTCAACATTAAGAGCAGCTAAGATCACTGTACAGATCTGTGGAAGTCTCTATTGCTGGGACAGTATTCCTTTAGCAGTCAGTCTTACAGTCATATAACGACCAGCAACTTCTGCCAAATTATTCATTTTCGTTTTGTATCTTTGTTTTACACTCAAGAATATTCACAACAGTGTAATATGGCAAGCATCATCAGTAACAACAGTAGTTTCCATGTGAAACACCTGAGTGTTCCAGCCGGCTCTGACGGCTCAGACGGAACCTCGTACCCTCCGATGGAGAATTACACGCTTCCCATTGCATAGTGGAGCACCTGGGAGCGCCAGCTACACACCTGGGAGCGCCTAGGAGCACCTCGAATCACAGTAGAGCGTTCTCGGAAAAACAATATCTTCTTTGCGAACACTGCTTGTGAGCCTGGAACTCATAGCTACTACTAATAGTGTAATGCCTTTTAAAACTCATGTATCCAGGTTGTATTCTCATCCATGTACCTATGTATCTATAGAGCTACAAATCTACAACTCAGAGATACACTCCGAGGCAGTGATCGAGCGAGTTTGGAGATGCATTTGGAGGCCGAGATCGAGTGAACTGAGATCTGCACAGGGAGGCTGTGATCGAGTGAGTTTGGAGATGCACTAGGTGGCCAAGATCGAGTGGAGTGGGAGCACCCTTGGAGACCGTGATCGAGTGAGTTTGGAGATGCTCTTGGAGCCTGAGATCGAGTGAACCAAGAGCTGCACTTGGAGGCCTTGATCGATCGAGTTTGGAGATTCACTTCGAGGCCGACAGAGCGTGCACTGAGTAATGCACTCGCAGGCCGTGACAGAGCGAGTTTGGTGATACACTTAGAGGCCGAGATTGAGTGAACTGAGAGATGCACCTGAATGCCGTGATAGTGCGAGTTTGGTGATGCACTTGGAGGCCGAGAGCGAGTGAACTGAGAGCTGCACTTGGAGGGCATGATCGATTGAGGTTGGAGATGCACAAGGAGGCTGTGATCGATCGAGTTTGGAAATGCACTTGGAGCAGGCTTTGATCAAGTGAGATTGGAGGAGAACTTCAAGGTGGTCGATCTGGAGGCAGTCAGTTGGAGGCGTGCCAGGTTCTGAGACTCTCTTCCTCGGTTAGTTAACTCGAAACTGTGGGAATGTGACTAGGTGACTTCACCTTTGAAGCTCTTATGGAGCACTGGCTGGTGGCGGTGGATCGATAGGGAGGTGCGCAGGAAGCTGAAGCTAGATCCAGGGGTCAACTCGAAATCGTGAGAATGAAGGGACGACATACAATCTTAGCTGTATGCTGTACATCAGCAAAAAACATCTCTGTCCGGGCGGAATGGCTCCGTCAGAGTGGATGCGCTCCGTCAGAGCCGTCAGAGACACCCCGGTGGCGGATTACTCCGCGCCCGGAGTCAATACCACGCGTCGCGTTGCATATCGCGCTCCGATCGCCGTTTCGCCGTTTCTTCTCGCTCTGTCGGTTTCCTATTTTAAACAAACAGGCTGGCGTTGTGGCTAACTGTGACCATACATCGGAATGGGTTCATTGGGTACACGCTTGCATCGGGATTGCAATGCAATGGGTGACGCTGCGAAAATCTCTCCTCGCGTTCCTTCTACATTAAGCTCGAGCAGCGTAGGAAGGTGAGAAGGTATGATACTACCCGGCCGTGAGGATCCACGCAAGTGCGTGGATCCACGGACAGAGCGAGTGAGACCAAAAGTAGGGAAAGATAGAGCGTGTATTTTCGTTGTATGACAAGATGAGATGAAAATGAGATGCTGTCTGTCTACCCCGGGGTCTCCCAAATATATACTCCGCGTCGCTCATTCCACCTCCGTTACCCTTGTATCTCCGTACACCCACCGTCGCTCCTTAACGATATACTTGGAGTCCGTGATCGATCGAGTTTGGAGATGCACTGGGAGGCCGTGATCGAGCGAGTTTGGAGATGCACTTGGAGG
>Ga0307515_10006099_pt1 | contig 24235 bp, 7 predicted proteins | sample 17_EM_MG_FD_194513 | JGI IMG/M metagenome (GOLD analysis project Ga0307515, IMG submission 194513) | Populus trichocarpa ectomycorrhiza microbial communities from riparian zone in the Pacific Northwest, United States - 17_EM | ecosystem: Host-associated > Plants > Roots > Unclassified | place... | reverse complement strand
GGCCTCACCACCTTCTCTTGCTCCTTAGCTTAATATCTTCGTAATACAGCATTCGTTCGCTTGATCTTGCAAGCATTCGTTCAAGTCTCTGTCGAGACATTTGTTCGATGGTTCGAGCCGTCACACCCTACAACTATCTAGTTATTTAGGTCTTACTTACGCCTTATAAGAGCGTCTATATAGTTTATAACGCCTAGTCTATATATAATTAAGAGGTTAAACTAAGATAAAGTATCTACCTAGCGTACCTACTAGGCTATAAGGGCCTTAGTTATTATAAAGTATTCTAGGGCCTTATAATCTAAAACTACCTTAATTAACTTAGGGGTCCCCTCTAGCTATATACGCCAGTGCTAAAAGCTAGAGACAATAGCCAGCATTTCTTTATTATAGATATAGTAGTTTAGCTTAGCGTCTATTATAGTCTTTAAATAGTATATAATAGGGTACTACTCTCCATCTAATTACTTCTAGGAAATAATACTAGCTATTACGCCGTTTAAGGTATTAGTTTTTAGTATTAAGGGCCGTTTTAGGTTAAAATAGGCAAGTAAGGGAGCCGATACTAGCCGTTTCTTAAGCTTATTAAAGGCCTGCCTATATATAGCGTTAAAGTAAAAGGGCTAGTCTTTTCTAGTAAGATAGTTAAGAGGCTAGGCGATTCTACTATAGTTTTTAATAAAGTGTTAGTAGAAGTTATAAAAACCTAAAAATAATTATACCCCCTTTATGGTCCGTAGGGGTACCTACTAGTTAATTACAGCTGTCTTCTCTAGGTCGGTTTTAATTTCATTTATACTAATAATAAAACCTAGGTACTTTATACGCTTAATACTAAACTTTAACTTCTTAATATTAACCTAGAGGCTAGCCTCGCGGAGCTGTTATAGGACTTTATAAATATACTCCTTGTATTCTAGCTTGTTCTTAAAGTAGATTATAATATTATCTAAATAGGCCGTATAGAAGTTGTTAAGGTAGTTAAAAAGTATATTATTTATATACCGCTAGTATATAGCTAGTCCGTTAGTTAGTCTAAAAGGGAGTACTTTATATTTATACGTTTTATAACAGGTCTAAAATATAGTAAAATCCTTAGAACTAGGGTTTATTTTAATTTAGTAGAAGGCCTAGTGGATATTAAGCTTTATAAAGACCTTAGCTCTACTTATTTGGGCTAAAGTCTTATTAAGTAGGGGTAGCGAATAGCGGTCCTTACGGGTTATATTATTTAGCTTATAGTAGTTAATACAAAAGTAGAGTCCTCTATTTAGCTTTTTAATAAAGAAAATAGGTAAAGTAAAAGGGGCTTAGCTAGGCTTAATAAAGCCCTTATTTAGGTTATTAATAAAATATTACTTTATAGCCTATAATTCGGTAATAGACTACTTATAAAGGGGGCTAAAGCTAAAGATATTTTTCTTACCCTACTTAATCTTAATCTTATAGTTATATAGTTAGTAAGGTAGAAGTATATTAGACGCTACTTTAGAGAATATATCCTTAAATTTCTAGTATTAATAGGGCAGCTTTTATTCTACTAGTTCCTTATCTATAAGCTCGCTTTTTTATCCACTAAGCTCGCTTCCCTTTCCCTTAATTATTTAATTAATTTCGTATAAGCTTATTATAAAGGTAATAGTATTAAGCTAAACTAAGTTTTAGTAGAATTCTATAGCACTAATATAGCAGATATTAACTAGTAGGAGGTCCGCTGGTTTCCTTATAGCCGTTTTCTGGACCGTATTTTACGGTTTAGGGTTTATAATCTTTCTTAGCTCCTATTCTATCTTCTATAGGTTATCCCTTTAATTTATTAGTTTAGTATAATATCTAAAGTCCTTTACTATTCTTTATATCTATATAGGGCCTAGGCTCTCTATAGAGGGCTTTTTTAGGTTATTACTAACTTCCTAGGTCTTTAATGCGGGTGGCGTAATATAGGTAGTCTAGGGGCGGCGTAATATACAGATCCGTTGCAAATTAAGCTAAATATCTTTCTTAAAGGCCTAGTCCCTACGCATAGCATTAGCCTAGTAAATAGTATTAATCTAGGGCCGTATAAGGTTTTCTATTATAATGCTGATTTCTTTTATAAAGGAAGGGGTTAGGGGTAGAGTTTTAGGCTAGATAAGCCGTCTACTTTATATATTAAGCTATAAGCCTAAATAGGCTAGCCATTTTCGCCCTAAGATTATATTATAGCTACCTAGGTCTATAATAAGAAAGGGGATGTTATATTACCTTTATCTATTAACACGGAGGTAAATTCGCAAGATAGTTATAATAGGTAGCCCTATCCGCCTATTATACCTATAAATAGAAATTAGTTTAGGCAGTTCTTTAATAAGTATATTTAAAAAGGTAGCCAGCTTTATAGTATACCAGGTATCTATTAAGGCAAAGGTATTTGCTCTAAAGTTAGCTAAAGTAGAGGTTAAAACTTAGTATCTATTACAGAATAAAGTATAAAGAATAGTGCAGCTTTTTCTACTAACTAGCTAACCTAGATTAATATCTAATATATTAATCCCTTTTAACCCTAGAGAGAAGTCTTCCTCTAAAGTTCCTCTTTTCCAACTCTACGTTATTCTCCTAGATTAATAGAACCTTATCCGCTTTTGTGTTTATTAGGTAATTCTTTATATAGTAGCCTTTTTAACCATAAGAAAAGCAAGCTCCTTAATTACTAAGGGCCTATATATAGGGGTTGCTATATATAGGCCGAGTATTCGCTAGACCTATAGTAGGACTAGCTATATAGCTAGCTACTAAATTAGCAGTAGGCTATATAGGTAGTGCTATTAGGTTTACTAATTGTGCTAGGGCATTGCGAGCCGTTCTTATATTACTTATAGTTTAATTTAAAGGGTTTCTAGCTTTATACCGATTAGCGCATACCTTAATTTAATAAAGGCCTTAGTTAATAGTTAACCACTAGTTTATAAGTTCCTTTAGCGTCTATATAGTAGTAAAAACTAGCAGTAAGGCTTGCTGCAGGTTTAAGGTAAGCTTGTTAAATAGGTCTAGTATTAAATCTTCCTAGGAAATTTAAGCCTAGCCGGCTAGGTATAGAAAGCGGGTCTAAAAGGCCAAGAAGGTCTCTGTTGTTTTTATATTTAGGCTTTTATAATTAAGTTAAGCGTTTTATACTTCAAAGGGGTCCTTATAAATAGAAGATAGGTAGACAATTATCTCTTCTTTAAAGAGAAAGGGATTTACTAAGTCCTATACGTACCGCGGACATAGGTACGTCTATACGTCCCCGCCGGTACGGCTAAAGACATAGGCCATTTTAGCCTAAGTAGTAGGGAAGTAGTCCGTATTAACTTTAAGCTTATCCTATAATTAAAGCTTCTAATTATTAAATATAGGGTTAATTCCGTCTATAAGTAATAGGGGGTCTATAACCTTTACGGACCGCAATAATACTAATACTATACGTTAGGCTAGAGTCTTAAGGATTATAGCAAATCTTTAGGTATCTAATAATTCCTTACTAGGCGTAGGGGGTTCTCTAGCTTTAAGCAGCTCTTAAAGTCGTTTAATTTCGGCATTGGCTGCTATAAGCCTTATCTAGAAGTTTAAGTTAATTACTATTTTACTATTAGAGGTATCTAAGGGTCCTACAGCTACTTTGCCGGCTGCTATATTTCTTAACATCGTAGTATAGTTATTAGGGTAACTTTTAGTAGGATTCTATAGGTTTTATTATTCTTTTCTATTCTTCTAGTTTTAGTAATATTCTTTAGATCTAATTCTATATTCTATTTTAGTTTATAGTCCGTAGATATATTTAAGTTCCTTCTTAGAAAAAAAGGGTAGTTAAGCTTTAGATAATATTAACGACTTAGTTAATTAAGGTACGAGTATAGTAAGAGGGACGCGCAAGCCTATATAATTAGTAGTCTATAAACGAGGATCTAAAGCTAAAGAAAGGGAAGGAGGCAAAGGGTAACGCCGCTTAACGTTATATACGATCTTTTAGTTACGTAACGGCAACTATCTAAAACTATATAAAACTATCTATAACTATCTATAACTGTCCGCTATAATCTACCAATATCTATTAGCCATAATTTACTAGTTTCCACCAGTTTCTACTAGCGCCGTAATAGATAGTATAGGAGGCACTAGAACCGATTAAGCTATATAATAAGGGGTAGCTAAGTTATATCGCTAATTACGTTATAGATTTAGAATATAGGAATATAGGAACGTAGAAATATAAGGGATGTACTAGTATACTATAAGGGGACTTTATAAATAGGGGGCTATAAGGCACAATTATAAGAATAGGATAGATTAGTAAGAGAGGCAAATCCTTAAGAGGGTAAGGCCTTTAGGATTGTAGAGACTATATACTATAGGCACGTGCCTTTAGTACGTAACTGGCGACTATTTAAGGGGCATCCGGGGGTTGTCCTAAGGGCAACCTAAGGTATCCGCAATAATATCCCTTATATTACCCCCCCCTTCTTATAGTCGGCCCCTAATCGCTATTACCTTATAGTAGAAGGAGATTATAAGGGCTTATCCTAGAAGGGGTTTTGAGAGATATTAGTATACTACTATATATTATCTATCTATCTAACCCCTACTTTAAACTCCTAAAAAACCTTAATAAGGAAAAAAGATAACTAGAGAAAAGATATAAGGATTGCTAGGAAACCTATTAGAAGCCTATTAGAAGTATGCTAGTAACTACCTAGGCTAATATAGGGATTTTTATATAACTCTACTTTTAAGCCTTTATACTAGCCTATAATTAATTATAAGTATTATAGGTAATTTAATGTTCTAGTATAGATCTATAGAACCTTTTAGTATAGGATTTAACGTATAAAGCCTTGGCTTACCATTGTCTTTAACTGTTAAAATATAGTCTATAATTCTTTCTTATGATCCTTTTTTATAATTCCCTACGTTACTAATATATTACTCCTATATTTGCCTTTAGGCTATTAAATATAGTTAAGGTATTAATTAGTTAATTAAAGAGACTTATCTTTTAAGAGTTAGTGTATATACTTTTAAATCTAGTAGTCCTATACTATATATTTAGCGTATCTCTACTATCTAGTAAATAGGGACACTTTATAATAGTAATTGTAGCTATTATATAATTATTAAGAACGTCTATAACGTTAATCTTTAATACTATAATATTATTTAGGTATAATTTAACCTATATACGTCTTTAATTTAACGTCTTAATTACCTTCCCCTGGCCGCGTTATTAGTTTTTATAAGGAAGTAATAGCTAAATAGCTTATACGCGTATTTCCTTTCTTTTAAATAGCGCTATTATAACATAGTTATATTGGTAAGGTTGCGGCTATTTACTAAAAGGGTATTAGAAGGTAAAGCATAAAGACACCTTACTTATTAAGCTTAATCCTTTTCCTTAATACCTTACTTCCTATTATTAACCTTTATCTAATTTAGATATATCTTTAATATATTATTAAGATTTTTTTTAAATTATTAATTTAATATACCTCTTTAATCTCCTACTAACTGCTCTTCTAAGCAAATTCTATAGCGTATTCTAGCCCTACCTTTATATATAGAACCCTAACCCCTACTAACCTATAACCTAGTACTAGTCCTACCTAAATAATTTTACCTATACGTTTTTAAAAGACTAGAAATCTAATAATAGGATTCTAGAGGCGTATAATAAGATGCATTACGTTAAATCTAATACCTTTAGTCCTTATAATCGATATATATATATACTAAAAGCGGCAGTTATATTAAGGTAGGCTTTTCTATCCTTAATAGATTTCTATTACTAACTTTAGGCTTTAATAGCCTAGACCTAAGTAGCAATATTCCTTTAATATCCTTAACTACTATATTGCCCGGGCTCTCTCCTATTTAAGCGCTAATACTAAATATTTAGGTTAAATTTAAGATTATACTATAGCTATTTATACCGTCTATAACTCTTAATAAGCTAGCTAGTAATACTTAATATAAGAGCGAGGTTAGTATACTAAGGATAAGGTAAGGTATAAGGGTAATAAAAAGAAGGTTGCTATTTACTATAGAAAGAAGTTCGCGTATACACGTTAAGTTTTAAAAGAGTATAATATAATACATTATTAGGTAGGTTACCCTTTAGGTACCTAATAGATAAGTAACTAATAATTGCTATAGTAAGGTCTTAGTGGTTCTAGACTATACTAGCTAGCTAACATCTTTATTTATTCTAAGCTTAAGCGTATTTTTATTAACTATAAGCTTACGCTATAAGAGCTTTATTAGTATTAGTTTAGACCTAATATTAGTATTAAGAGTTTAAGGATTTTGCCTTAGCTATACTTTATTATCCTACCCCTATTTTTATACCTACTTATATACCTATAAAGGGATCTTATTTCTATTAGCCGTTTCTTAAAGGGCTAATAGATACTAATCCTAATCCTTATAATAGCGCTATAGCATACTACTTACTAAATTCTACTATATTCTGCCGACCTATAATTAGCTCGCCTATTACTAGCGCCTTGGCGGCTACCCCTATATATTTATTTACTTTAGTCCTAGTAACCCCCTTTTTCTTCTCTTTAGCTTAGTATCGTTATAATATAGCATTCTACAAGCTTTGGTTTAAAGGCATTTATATAAGCCGTAACATTATACTAAGCTCACCCTATACTATATAGGAAGGCCTTAATAATATTCTACCCTAAAAAAAAAAAAAAACTTCGTCTATAACAACGCGTTAACGCGCTATACTTAGACACTAAAACAACTCTATACTGCCTAGGAAGGCCTTAATAATATCCCACTTTATAAGCTAGACAGGACTAGACCTATACCCCTAGAATTAAAACCGAAGCATATAATACTAATAAACCTTAAAAAGCTAATAATAGTAACTAAAGCAAGCTTATTTAAGAGAGCTGCCTCTACTTAAGAGGGACCTAAGATCCAATTATAATTAGAAATTAAAGATAATAATAACATTATAGACGTATATAAGTAGATTCGCGCCTTTACGGCTAGCTAGAAAGCTAATTATTTTAAAGCAAAAAATATATAAGAGACCCTTTAAGAGATCCTAGAAAGCCTAATAGCCTTATAAAATAGCCTAGCTTCCTCTTTTTAAAGTCCTAGCTAACCTATTTACTCTACTAAATATAATATACTAGGGAGTACAAATATAATAATAAAGTAATTAAAGTCCGTTAAGCTCCTTAACCCTTAACCCCTATCTAATAGGATAGACCCTACCTTTAAAAATTAAAGGATTTAAGTACAAGGAAAACCACGTTAACTATAACTACTTCCCCTCTAAAGAAGCCAAGATGCTTTACCTCTTTAGTTAAACTATAGGAGATACTCAACGTTACCTTTAAGCCAAATTTAAGGACAACTCCCCTATCCGCTTTATATTTATTAGTAAAATACTATAGCATTTAGCCGCTATATATATAAACCTAATTAAAGTATAAAATGCGCGTTATAACTATAATGGCTTAATAATAAAGTTAAACGAATCCTTTACTAAGTTCTAAACTTAATTCTTATACCTAGTTGTGACGATCGCCTACCGAGCTAAACGAACGCAACTGGCTAAAAAGGTACAGTGTCGAACCGAATAGTTTGACGGCTCGGTAACTAATATATATACATTCCTGACACTAGTAGGCGAAGGCTAGGTTCCCCTTAAGAACTACTATTTAGACCTATATAATAAGCTAACGGTTTAACTATAAAAGAAGATTGTAGTAGTCTTAAACGACCTACTAACCTAATAAAGACTTATAGCCCAATATTTATTACTTAAAACTAAAGCAAATTAATACCCGTTCTAATTAATAAAAAAGGGTTTATAGTAGTTAAAACTTATTAGCTATACCTATAGGAGCTAGAGTAGAAAGATAAGCTATAACGGCTCTTATACTAAGAGCAGTTATATTTATATACTAGCAAGCCTCGCCTAACTAGCTATATACTATACTATTAACTAGTACTTATTGCAATACTCTAATTAACCCTACCTTAACTACGTACTATAACTATAATAAGGAGAATTACTTTACCTTATCTTGCCTAGAGCTAAAGAATATAGGTAATATTAAGGAGATAGAGAAAGGAGAAACGTCTAATAAGTTAGGAAAAGTAAAACACTAGAAAAAGACTCCCCCCTAGGGTATCCTATTGGTCTTAAAGAGATTAATCTTAGTTAGTTAATAGGTAGAAAGTATTTTACTATTCTATATATAGTATCTTAAAATAAATATAGAGTAAATATAACCGCCTTTATTAACACTAAAGTAAATAACTTTGCCTTTATAAATACTGCCTATATAAATAATATTGCTAAATTTCTAAATATAAAAGCCACCTAATTAGAGAAGTCTATCTAAATAAAAGGCTATAATAGCTAAGCCGGTTAGCTGATTACCCACGTTTTAAAATTATATATCGCTCTTAACGGTCGACGCTAATATAGTATCCCTTTCTATATCTTAGACCTAGGGTCCTATAATATAATCTTTAGCCAAAAATAGATGTCCTATTTTAATATTTGGCTAAATATATAATAAAGACAATTTATTTAGCCGGAGGATAAACTAAAACTACCCTCCTTTATTAGGGAAATCCAAACTAATTATAAGATACTAGCCGTAAAGGCTAACCCTATCTACTAGTAGGATATCTAGGCCTATAACCTAGCCTTTATCTAAAAAGATACCCACCGTAAAACTAGAAAGAACTCTATACTAATAAAGATACTCTCCTAAAGCGCTATATTTAAAAAGGACTTTATATATAAAAGCGGGATAGATAGTAATATAGACAACGTCTAAATTACGTAAATTTAACCAGTATAGAAAAGGATATATTAATAGAATATAAGGGATAATCTCTAAAAGATATAATAGGAGCTAAAAGGAGTAATAATAACGCTAGTACCCTAGAAGCCCCTAAGGTTATATATACTCCCATTATTATATAAACCCCCTATAGTAGATATTACTATAATTAACGCTATAGCATTCTACTTTAATATATACCAGAAGGATAATAAGGTTTTTATAATAAGCCTATATAAGATTAACTGAATTATTAATAATAGGGAGGAAGAGCTAGCTAAGGAAACCAATAAGGAACTAGTTAAATACCTTCTTTTTACTATTTATATAAATTATAAGGATATATTTTTAAAAGCGGCTTTAGATAAGTTACCCCTTTACCAGATATATAATTATAAGATTTAATTAAAAGCTAATAACTTGCTAAACTATAGCCCCCTTTACTAATAATTAATAGATAAGCTAAAAGTAACTAAGTAGTACTTAATTAATAACCTAGATAAAGGGTTTATTAAGCCAAGTTAAGCCCCTTTTACTTCCCCTATCCTATTTATAAAAAAGCCTAATAAAGGCCTTTGTTTTTATATTAACTATTAAAAGCTAAACGCTATTATATAAAAAGACCAGTACCCTATTCTTTTAATTAATAAAACCCTTATATATCTAAGCCAGGCAAAGATCTTTACTAAACTTAATATCCGCTAAGCTTTTCTACTAAATTAGGATAGATACTATATCTAAAGATTTAACAACATTCTACACCTATTATAGTTTTTATAAATATAAAGTTATACCTTTTAGACTAATAAACGGACCGGCTATGTACTAAAGGTATATAAATAACGTTCTTTTTAATTACCTTAACAAGTTCTATACGGTATACCTAGACGACATTCTTATATACTTAGACAATAAACTTAAGTATTAAGTTTATATTAAGAAGGTCCTAAAGAGACTACGGAATATAGGCTTATAAGTTAATATTAAGAAATATAAGTTTAGGGTAAAACGTATAAAATACCCTAGGTTTATTATATATAACTAAGGAAGAAATTAGGGTTAACCCTAAAAAGGTAAAGGTAATCTATACCTAGAAGCCCCCTTATATAGTAAAAGGAATCTAATCCTTCCTTAGCTTTTATAACTTCTACCACTAGTTTATCTATAACTACGGAATTATAGTAAAACCTCTTATATAACTAACTAGGAAGGACATGCCTTTTATTTTTAATAATAACTATATAAAAGCCTTTAAAGAGATAAAGAATCGGCTTATCTCTTTCCTAATCCTTTATTACTATAACCTAGACCTTAAATTAATACTAAAAACAGATACTTCTAATAGAGTTATAGCAGGAATTCTATTATAGCTACATTTAGACGGTAAATAGTACCCTATTACCTTCTTCTTAAAAATAATAAACCTAGCTAAGTATAACTATAAAGTACATAACAAAGAAATTCTAGCTATTATTTAATTACTCTTTTAATAGTACGCAGAGCTTAAAGGTATAAACTTCTAGATTAAGATATATACAGATTATAAAGCCTTAGAGTACTTTATAACTATAAAGCAGCTTACTAGATAATAAGCTTAGTAGGCTAAAATACTCTCCTAATTCTTCTTTATAATTATATATTATTATCGTAAATAAAACTCTAAGGCTAATACCCTAACCTAAAGAGAATAAGATATAGGACCCTAAAATAAGCTAAAGACCCAATATTAGATATACGCCCTCCTCTATCCTAAATAGCTTAACCTATGGATTCTTAAGGAGCTAAACTTCCAGCTAAATAAGCTAGTATTAATAGAGGAGACCTTAAATAAACTAATAGGGCTAATTAACCGCCTCCTAACTGTAAACCACATGGCTAACGCCCTAAATGCCCTCCGCAATTAAGCCGTAAAAAGAGACCCCAATTTTAAAGTAAAGGAAGGGTTACTCCTATACTAGGAGCGGCTTATAGTCCCTAATATTAATAATCTATAGACTGAACTAATCTGTAAAGCTTATTACTAAGTTTCTACGGCACACCCTAATAAAAACAAAACCTATAAAATTATTAACTGCCGCTACTACTAGCTAAGAATAGTTGTGGATATTAATTAATATATATAGAACTGTAAAGACTGTTAAAGAGCTATAACCCTAGGACTACTTAAGCCACTCCTAATACTAGAGCGCCCTTAGTAGTATATCTTTATAGACTTTTATAAACTACCTATAGACCGTAACGGATACGATATAGTTATAGTTATAGTTAACTACTTTAGCAAACGCCTGTTTTTAATTCCCTATTATAAAAATATTAATACCAAAGAGGTAGCCTAGCTATATATCCACTACGTTTACTAAATTTATAGACTACTAAATACTATTATATCTAATTATAGGCTATAGTTTATATCGGCCTTCTAGAATAAGTTTACCTAAATCCTAGGCATTAAGCTAAAGCTTTTTATAGCTTACTACCCCTAAATAGATAGTTAGATAAAGATTATAAATCAGTACCTAGACTAGAGGCTTAGGCCCTTTATTAACTATTTCTAAAACAACTAGTCTAAACTACTACCCTTAATGGACTATGCCCAAGTAACCCTACCCTATAACTCTATAGGGTTTACCCTAATTTAGCTAGAAATAGAATACTTACCCTATATAAGCTTTAACTAAAAAAGGCTAAAAGAACCCTAGACTATATAAGAGAAGCTATCCTATATTAAGGCTTAATAGTACGCCAAACGCTTAAAGAAAGCCTAGATAGTAGCCTATAAGAACCTAGAAAAAGCCTAAAGGTTAATAAAATAGCAGGCGAATAAACATTATTAAGAACTTAACTTTGCCCCTAGTAATATAGTCTAGGTTATAACAAGAAATTAAAAGACTAAATGACCTAGCTATAAGCTAGACTACTAAATAGTAGGACTATATAAAGTTCTTAAAAAGATAGGCGACTCATATAAGGTAAAGCTCCTAGATTTAATTAGGGTTTGCCCTATTTTCTTACTAGATAATATTACGGACGCTTTAAGTACAATATTACGACTACTTGGAGAAGAGTCTGAGGAAGCTAGTTGGTTAATACAAGCACGGTCTAGGATGGAACCGATAGAACTATATAATAAGGAATGGTAAGCGAGTTATATAATGTGCTATGTATTAAACGAAAGGAACGAGAGGAACTTACGTACCTTATATACAACACGCATATTACGTATAAGAAGGATTTTATAGGAGTTAGGATATATATTTAAAGGACCACAGTCCCTACCTAGATAGTTCCTTCCTTATAGTGATTCTTAGAATACAATTAGAGTTAATCTATTAGGCAACCACTCCGCTAGTTATTATTACGTTATTAACTTTATTTTGCATTACCTATACACTTAGCCTATTAATAGAACCTACTGTAGTTCCTGCTATAAGGTTCTATTATATAATTACTACCTAGTTATAGTATTAAATATGGAAAGTTAAACAATATGCTACTAAAAGCAGCCACTATAACGCTATTAACGGCGGCAACTACTTTAAGGTTAGGAGGTGACACTAGTATAGCAGATACTAACTTATAATAACCTGTAATAGTTAGGCAACTATAAGAGATAGTTAACTAGTTAATAGAAAATAATGCGATACTTAAATAAAGGATTAATGGGATAGGGGTAGTAAAGATTAAGTTACCTTTAATCGAAAGATTCTTAGGAGAAAGATTAAAGCTTAAAGGATTCCTTATATAAATGCACTTTAAGGTCACGTAAAAGGGAGCGAAACTGCTAACACCTATAGATCGAATAGTATATATAGGACTATTCCTATTAGGAAGGGCACTTAAGTGGTTTAAGCCTTACCTTACAGAAATATAGGTGAATGAAATAACAACTACTAATTAGGAGGTGCGGTTTATGTTCTTAAGTTAGGAGGGGTTTATAGAGCGACTTATATAAATATTTAGAGACCTAGAGGCAGTAACTATAGCGGAAAGAAAACTCTAAGATATTACGCAATAAACCTTAGTAATTAAATATATAATATAATTCCAAACGTTAGCTATATAAGTTAAGTAGAATAATAAGGCGCTTATAGTATAGTATAAATAGGGACTTAAGGCTAAAGTCTAGGATGTAATTATTTTAATAGAAGATGCGGATACTCTAAGGGATTTAATAGATTAAGCGATTAAGATTAATAATTAGATCTACTAAAGAGAATAGGCTAAGAGAGGCTAAAATAGAGTTTTATAGTTATATAAGACGCAAAGCACGCAACGACTAAAGCTAAGTTAGAAACTATAGTATGGTGCAGAGCTAATAAACCTAAGTAGTACTAAAGAAACCTATAAGAGATGGAGTAAGAAACTATAAAAACCTAGAGGTTAAGGATCTAGTGATTATAGGATAAAGGAGTAGAGGCTAAACTAGGGATCTTAATAGCAGAAGATGTTTAGGCGGACTCTATAGTAAAGTTAGTAGTTTAAAGATAGAGCTTATATAAATTGCGGAAAATAAGGTTACTTTGTAAGGGATTATAAAGATAGTTAGAGTTACTATGCAATAAAGAGAACTAGACTAGTAGGCAACATATATATATAGAGGGATAATAGTATACTATAAGAAACAAAAGAGTGTTTAATTAACAGTTTTACATTTTGTTACAATAATATATGCCAAATTTATAAAGACGCTAAGTATGGCGCAAGCTATTAGCTATAAGAGCTAGAGTTAAGCGGACTTAAGGGGACCAGAGAGTTAGATAAAGAATAAAATTAACTCTATAAGCTAAATTAGGATATTATAGTAACGTGCGGATAATGATTAGTAACAAAGACAATAGAATTAGAGTATTTATTAATTAATAGCAACGAGGAAGATAAAGGAACTAACTAGGGGTATCCGAACCTTAATAACGCAATTATAAAAGCAGAGACTGAGACCGCTATAAAGTAAGGTGTAGTAACGGGCATTATAACACCGTTGGATACGGCATCTATCGCTTTATAAGATGGAAGGAAGAGTATCTTATAGAGATTAAGCAAGCAGACGACTGCTAGTGCTAATTTACCACTTAATAAAGGTAAAAGGCTAAAGGCTTAAGATTCTTAAGACGAGATAAGAGAGATCTAAGATTCTTAAGACAGGATAAGGATAGCTTAAGGACCTATAACGAATAAAAACTAATAGAGTAAAGTAGTAGCTTAGTTTAAAGATATATAAATGAGCTTGGGATAGAGTTTCCTAAAGGTATAAGATTCTTAAGACGAGATAAGTAAGATTTAAGACTCTTAAAACGAGATGAGAACACCTAAGCCTAGTTAGACTAAGGTAGAAGCTAAGCTTAAGATAAAAGCAAGCTTAGGATTTAGAATCTTATAAAACCAAGATTTTAATATATAAATAAGGACCACTAACAAGATTAAGAAGTAAGAGAACTTTAGAGATCTACTTGCGAGACGCGAAAAGAAAGAAACTATGGAGGAATTTAGAGCAAGAATTACCTTATGGTAAGAGTAGAAACTAGATAAGAGATCTAGCATACTAGGTTATATAAGGGACAGAGCACCCGTATAAAGAATCACTAATAGACCTAAAATAGGTATACTAAGAGCTAAGTGGCTTACCGAACTGGAATAAGAAGAGGATTTAGGGATCCTAATTAGGTTCGAAAAACGATATATAAAGGGCTGTTATGACGTAGTAATAAGGAGATACTTCCTTACGGACAAGCCGTATATACTTAAGGAGTTGTACTAAAAGTAGTATAGACAACGACACAATGATAAGTGGGAAGATTTCTATATATAGCTGGACGAAAAAGTTATTCCAGACCACTCGATTATAGAAAAGGCTATAACTTATATTAAAGGAGCCTTAATTATAATATTGAAAGATCTAGAAGAGTAATTAGAGGACTGGAGAAGTAAGAGGTAAATCTTAGTACCTGCGAATAAAGTCGCAACGCTTAGATTAACACGAAAAAGGTTTAAACTTAAAGATAAAGACGAGCTAAGAGTTAACTTAAGACACTAAGTATATTATATATTAGTATAGATTATATACGTGGATAATATGTATAATATATATAGAGCACCTAAGGATAAAAACCGGAAGTACCTAGTAAGGATATATTAGGCACCGAATAAGGTAAAATATTAAAACGCTAAGTATATGTATAGTTGGCACCTAATAGAAGTTTAAGAATAAGGGGACTTAATACTTTAACTAGGAAGATTCCTTACGGAAGAATACCTAGACGGATAATAGTAGTGGGAATGTCCTAAGAATACGTGTCTATAGTATATTAAAGATAAGAAGCGAACTAAGTATTAGTTAAAAGTGGACTAAGTATAAATAGGATCTAGCAGCTAATAGTTAGGAAAAGTAGAGGCCTATAGGACTAGAGGGAGCTAGTGGTAGAGCCTTAGACCCTTAAAGGAATTTGAGGACAATACCTAAATTTACAAGCTAAATGGCAGGATTAGTAGTTCGAAGTATTGGTAGATAGTAAAGTAATAAGGAACTATATTTTATTAGCAATAGTTAAAAGAATAGGATTACTATATAGGAAAAAGAAGCATTTTTACCTATTAGTAACAATTTTAGGAGATCCGATAGCCTATAGAGGAGGTATTATCAATCTTAAAATAGGACCTATTTAACTAACCATTAAAGGGAGATAAGTTAAGATGTTTTTTAATATATTACTATTGGGAAATGATGAGGTAGTACTAGGGATGCCTTAGTTATAAGAATATAATCTAAGGATTAATTAGGTTATAGGTTAGGTCGATATTAAGGATACTTAATGCCGTAAAATGCGATAATAAACCAAGTTAGTATAGTACTAACGTACCCGACCACCAAGTGGCGAACACCACCATGTGGCGAACCCATCAAAATCGCGACGCGTTCTGTAACTACCATTGAAATGGCCACACCACAACAACAAGAAGCCTTACATAGAGAGGGCAGATTGATTCTAGCTCTCCAGGCCTACAAGCAGGGCCAAACCAATTCCCTTAACGCCGCCGCGGTGTTATATGATGTGTCCGAAACAACAGCCAGGCGACGCATTGCCGGTATTGAACCAAAACGCGGTTCTCACGCGTTAAATCGCCTTCTTATACCTGTATAAGAAGACAGTCTTAAGCAGTGGATCTTATTAATGGATCAACGCGGTATGCCACCTAGGATCGCGACCGTACGGCAGATGGCTGGTATTCTAGCCACACAGTGCGCTGGATCAGCTACCCCAGTACTAGTTGGCCCAACTTAGGTACCAAGATTTATTAAGCGCCACGACGACCTACAATCTAAATATAATCGCAAGTATAACTATTAGCGTGCTAAATGTAAGGATCCTGTGCTTATTTAAGGCTGGTTTAATCGCGTTTAAGACATGAAAATACAATATAGGATTCTTAATGAGGACACCTGGAATTTTAATAAGACCGGCTGCCAGATGGGTGTTATTGCAACTGCGAAGGTTATTACTGGAACTGATAGGGCTAGTAGACCTAGGATAGTACAGCCAGGCAATCGAGAATGGGTTATAATAATTGAAACCATTAATGCACGGGGAGACGCAATTCCACCGCTAGTTATCTTTAAGGTAGTAATGCACCAAGCTGCCTAGTACAAGGACGGGATTATACCACATAACTGGTCAATTAGTGTTAGCGACAATGGCTGGACAACTAACGAAATTGGCCTAACCTAGCTAATAGAGGTATTCCATAAGCATACAAAGGATCGTACTGTTAGCCGCTATCGACTACTAGTCCTTAATGGCCACGGTAGCCATGTTACCCCCGAATTCGACCAGTTCTGTCTAGAGCACTAGATTATCGTCCTTTGTATGCCCCCCCATTCATCGCACCTACTGCAGCCCCTAGATGTAGGTTATTTCTTAGTCCTCAAGCAAGCCTACGGACGCCTCGTTAAGCAGATAATGGGCCGTGGTGTTAACCATATCGATAAACGTGAATTCCTGCCTCTATATAGGCAAGCTAGGCAGACAGCACTGCATTAGAATAATATACAGGCAGGATTTGCAGCTACTGGCCTAGTTCCGTATAGCCCTGATCGCGTGCTAGCACAGCTACACACCGAATATCAGACGCCATTACCCCAACGTCCGCAATCGAATATATCCTAGGCAGCTGAAACACCTCATAATATTGCTGAACTACAACACCAGACGGCCCTGCTAAGGCGCTATCTTAAACAGCGTACGCATAGCCCACCGAGTCCAACAGGACAAGCCCTTACTTAGCTTGTTAAGGGTTGTGAAATGGCGATGTCAAGCGCTGTCTTGCTTGCAAGCGAAAATGAGAAGCTACGTGTAGAAAACCAGCGCCAGAAAAGGAAGAGGGCAACTAGGCGCAAGTATATAGCTAAGGGGGGTGTTCTATCAGGAGCAGAAGGGCTATCTCGCGCACGAGCTGCCCAGGAGGCTACGGTAGAGGTAGCGGCCGAGCGACCGCAGCGAGCAGTGCGCAAGTGCAGCATGTGTCAATCGACAGAACATACAGCACGTACGTGCCCAAGACGTCAGATAAGCAGTCAGTAGATAGCTACAGCAAATACAATTATTCGTGGTTGAGGAATTCGCATTTTTGGTGTCGCGATTTTGATGGGTTCGCCACATGGTGGTGTTCGCCACTTGGTGGTCGGGTACGTTAAGTATGAGCGACCTATAAAGAAACAGAAAAAGGACTAAGTTATATACTAAAAAGATACCACAAATATAGTAAAAAGTTATGGTCACTAGAAAGTAAGAAGCTATTAGAGTATATAGTATAGGATTATAAGATAAAGTTGGAACCAGGAATAAGTTTAAGGTTCTTTTTAACCTATAAGCTTACCGAAGAGGAAGGTAGAGCACTAAAAGAGTTTATCTAGGAGAACTTATAAAAGGGATATATTAGACCATTACAGTTATTAATAGGATATTTAGTATTATTCGTACTAAAGAAAAATGGTAAGCTAAGGCTATGTATTAACTATAGACAGTTAAACAGCATTATAAGAAAGGATAGGTATCCTTTACCCTTAATTAGCAAAATCTAAGACAGGATAGGTAACGTATAAATCTTTATAAAGATAGACCTAAGATAGGCGTACTATTAGATTAGAATTAAGGAAGGCGACGAATGGAAAGCAGCCTTTAGGTTAAAAGAAGAACTATATAAACTATTAGTTATATAATTCGGGCTTATAAACGCACTAGCAATGTTCTAGAAGTGTATTAATAATATATTAGGAGAACACTTAAATAAATTTGTTATAGTATACCTTAACGACATTATTATCTACTTAATAACTAAGGAAGACTACGGGAAGCACGTTAAATGGGTCTTAAAGAGACTATAAGAAGAATAAATGCTAGTAGCAATTAAGAAATGCGAGTTCTTTATAAGGAAGACCGATTTTATTAGATTTATTATTAAACTAGGCAAATTAAGCATGGACCTAAAGAAAATCAAAGCTATAGTTAATTGGCAAGAACCAGAAAACGTTACGTAGCTAAGATTATTCTTAGGATTCTACAATTACTATAGGAGATTTATGGCATAATAGTTAAAGAATATTAAGCCGTTCACTTAATTAATAAAGAAAGAGGAACTATAGGTATGGGGAGACGAATAAAGGAAGTTGTTTATAGAGCTTAAGAAGTTATTTACCCAGGAACTAATCCTTAAAATCTACTAACTAAAGTTAGAAACGGTTGTAGAAATAAACGTATTAGACTTTATACTAGGAGTATGCTTTATATAGAAATATAAAGATAGATGGTATCTAGTAGTATATTATAGTTGAAAAATAACACTACTAGAGTTAAACTACAACATCTATAACAAAGAGTTATTGGGTATAGTTATAGCACTAAAAGAATAGAGAGCATTCTTATAAGGAATAGAAAAACTATTTATGGTTAAGACGGATTATAAGAACCTAATAAGTTTCCTAACAATAAAGGAACTTAATTAAAGATAGGTTAGATGGGTAGAGATACTTATAGAATACTATTTTAAGATTTAGTATACTAAGGGCATAAACAATACGTAAGCTAATGTGTTAAGTCGGAAAGCTAAACTATAAAATGACGAAAGCTATTAGGGGCTTTACTGCGAAAAGATATAGATGGACTAATTAGATACAATTATCCGAAAATTATAGTAACTTAAGAAAATAAGTTAGGAAGAATTTACGAGATACTAGAAAGCTTTTGGGTATAAAAAATTTTAAAAGCATAGCTAGAAGATCTATAGGTGGATATATATAAAAACTAAGAAGTAAAGTATATCCTAAGAAGTATAGTAGAGCACTTTATAGAAGATTTTTATAAGGGATTAACCTAAGGATATAACAGAGCCATGGGCTTAGTATTAAGACTCTAAGAGGAGTACATTATTAACGGAATTTAAAGGATAGTTAAGAAGGTCATTAAGGAGTATCTAAATTGCTAAAGGAATAAACTAATAAGGCATGAGCTATATGGAGGGCTATAACCTATTAAAATACTAGAGAGACTATGGGAGGTTATATTATGGGACTTTATTATAAAGTTGCTAAAGTTAAGAGACCCTATTACCGGATAAAATTATAATGCGATTTTAGTAATAGTGGATAAGCTTATAAAGTAGGGATACTTTATAGCATGCATAGAAGAAATCTTAGCGGAAGATGTCGCTAGAATTTATATTAAGGAAGTGTTTATAAGATATAGAGCACTAAGTAAGATTATATTAGATAGAGACCTAAGATTTATAGTAATATTTTAGGAGGTATTCTTAGCGGAATAAGGAGTAAGAGTAGTAACTTTTACTGTATATTATCCGCAGATAGACGGCCAGATAGAAAGATTAAATTAGATACTAGAGCAGTATCTAAGACATTATATTAATCACGCATAGAATAATTAGGTATTGTTATTACTAGTTATATAGTTTGTATATAATACAACACCTTAAAAAGGAATAGGTATATTACTATTTAAGGCAAATTATGGATATAAGCTAAGAACATCGTTATTACTATATTAAGTAAAGAAGATAAGTAGTATAGCTAAGTAAAGAATGGAGACTTTAATAAATCTTTATATAGACCTTATAGAAATAGCTAAGGTAGTATAACAGAGAATAAAAAGATACTACGATGCTAAGAGATCTAAGAGACTAGATCTTAAGGAGGGAGATAAAGTATGGCTACTATATAAAAATTTTAAGAGTTAACAACTAAGTAAGAAGTTAGATAATGTTAAACTAGGACCTTTTAAAATCACCTAGAGGATTTTACTAGTTATATTTAAGTTAAACCTACTAGCTAAAATAAAGATCTACCCTATATAGTATATCGCAATGCTAGAGCTAGTATATAGGAATGTTAAGCTACCGGCTTACGAAGCAGATACGTATAAAGGATAAAAAGAGGACAAATAGTAAGTTTTAAGGATTGTTAGTTACGAGGATATAGACGATAAAATATAGTATAAAGTAAAGTGGATAGGCTATATTAAGACTACCTAGGAACTATTATAAAACTTAAAAAACGCTATAGGAAAGGTATAGGAGTATTAGAAGAGATTAGGTTAGGTAATATTAAAGAAGGATTATTAAAAAATAAGTCACCTAAGGGGGACCTAGGAGGAACAGCTACTAAGCTATTTAGAGCTATTCCCTATTTAGATAAAGGAGGACTAGCCCTCTTGTTACTAAGTTCCTATAGACCTTATTTTATAAGTTTCTACTCCTTAAAACGAACCTTCTTACGCACTTTCTTAAGATAAAGTAGCTGAGTAGATACCGCGATATAAGTATTTAGGGCCTTCTATTCTATATCCTAAGAACGCTTAAGCTTAATAAGGGCCTACGATAGGTTACCGTCTAGCTTTATAGCGACAGTTTAAACACAAGACCCTATAATAAATTACTTAGGGAACTTAGAGACTATTAAGAGTTATAGGACACGTATATTTAGTATTAAAAGTAAAATAGACGTTATAAGAGGAATAAATATTTGCTTTAATATACTCTAAGTAAGAGAATAGTTGCCAAGATAAAGGACTCGCTAGCGTAATATAAACTAACCCCTTTTTCGTATAACAAGAACACAAAGATAGTATAATTTTACTAAGTAATAATATAGCAGCAATAGTGCGGGCATAACGTTGCGCGTATAAAGAAGAAGATACTTTAGGTATAATAAGTAACAATATTAACTAAATTAATTAGATGGATATTATACCTCTAGTAAATAACTTAAAGATATTAGGAATCTTTAAGGACAAAGATAAAGAGGAGGGAGATAGTGTTACGGACGCTTTAAGTATAATATTATAACTACTTAGAGAAGAGTTAGAGGAAGCTAGTTAGTTAATATAAGTATAGTCTAGGATAGAACCGATAGAACTATATAACGAGGAATAGTAAGTAAGTTATATAATATGCTATATATTAAACAAGAGGAATAAGAGGAACTTATATACCTTATGTATAACACGTATATTACGTATAAGAAGGATTTTATAGAAGTTAGGATGTATATTTAAAGGACTATAGTCCCTATCTAGATAGTTCCTTTTTTGTAGTAATTCTTAGAATATAATTAGAGTTAATCTATTAGGCAACTACTCCGCTAGTTATTATTACGTTGTTAACTTTATTTTATATCACCTATATACCTAGCCCATTAATAGAACCTACCGTAGTTCCTGCTATAAGGTTCTGTTATAGATAAGCTATAGAAAGCTATAAATAACCTATTACCTAAATAAAAGAACGAGCCTCCCTTACTAGTTTAAGTAAACGGTAATAATAAATAGGAAGTTAATAAAATATTAGCCTATAAGATAGTATAGGGAACGCTAAAAATACTGTATCTAATAGAAGGGCTATAATCTAGACCTAACCTAATACCCTATATAGAACTTTATAGGCTACTCCTAAAAGCTTAAAGAGTTCTATAACTAATACCCTAATACACCTAGACCCCTAAAGTACCTAGACAAATAAATGGAATACTAGTATAATAAAGATAATAAGTTACTAGAAGAATATAGGGATAAAAACGCCCTAAAGCCCTAATATAGCTATCTGCTAAATTCTACTAAACTATGCCATTTTCTGCCAGTACCGTAAAACTTTAAATATTTAGGAACTTTAACTACCGGTTAAAGTTATCTAATTAGTTAGATCCTTATTAAGATATTTTAGCAGCTCTTAGCCTATTTCTTTCTATATAACCTATAGTTACCTTTTATACTTAGTCCGGACGCACTTACGTCTTCTTTTCCTTATCTTATATTTTATAACCTTACGTTTATAAGCCTAGTGCTGTTTTATTCCTAACTAAGCCTAAGGGTAGGCTTTCTTTTAAAAGGGAAGGTAATGTAATAGCAAAACCCTTTACCACACATGCAACCTTACCAAAAGGTAGCGCCATACTCCAAAACTTACGCATACCCATCTTACCATTAAAAACAATCGATTTTCTAACTTTTAAGACCTAATTCCTACTGCCTAGCGAGCTAGAGGTGGATTTATTTGTCGTTTTACCCCCTTTCTCCTAACAGAAAAATTTCTCTAAGGGTGGCCCTAGCTTATAAGCGAGGCACGGACAGGAATACCAAAACTACTACTACTACTACCAATACTACCAATACTAAAACTACAAAATAGGGGCTAGTTTCCCTACTACCTCTTAGCCTAATCTCCCCAGAAATCTTCTAGTAGGATTAGTAAGGAGAAAGGGTATAAGGATAGTAAAAACTAGGAGAACCCCCCTATAAGAGACACAATGCCAAGGCCCGGTAGGCCTAAAAAGAAACCTCCTATAGAAATAAGTGATAATGAGTCTATATCTACATTCACTTTTTCTAGCCCTTCTCCTTCTCCTGGCCTATTTGGGACAGAAGAAAAAAGAGGACATCCTTAGTCTTCTACTGAAAAAGAAAACCAAAAACCTGTAAAAAAGACAACTAAACTAATGACTTTTACGGCTGGTATACCTAGTATATCTTTCTCTCCCCTTTCTCCAGAACAACACCTATAAAAGGCTCTAGATAGCCTAACCCAGGCCTATAAAGGGCTAGAAGAAGAAGAAGAAGAAGATAAAAAGGAACAAGTTAAACAGCTAGAGGACTATATACGTAGTGTCCTAGTAGGAGAAAATCCCTTTATAAAAGGAAAAGAAAAGACAAAAGATGTCCTAAAAGGACTAGTTGAAGAAGTAAGAGCTCTCTGTAAGGAGGTAGCCCCTACTAAAGAAACCTACGTAGAGAGGCTAAAGAAGGACCTCCCTACTTTATCCTCTTTACCCTCCTTGTCACTACCTACCCCTTCTACTTCTACTAGAAGTAAGAAAAAACAGCTATAAGAAAGAAAGCTAGTCTTAATTACAGACCAAAAGGACCAACCTTTAGATACCTTCTCTATACGAAACAAAGTCAATCAACTATTTACATTAAAACTGCAAGTAGAAAAACCGGTTTTAGCATCTATAGCTAGAACTAAAGGAAAATAAAATATTCTCCTTATGACTACGGAAGAGTATAATGTAGATTTCCTAGTCAAATATAAGGAAATCTGGCATAACTACTTTACCTTTTAAAGAGAACAAAAACTAGAACCATGGGTTTAAATTATAGCCCATGGGGTTCCTACCCTACCTTTCTTAGGAGAAGAAGGCTCTAAGCTTCTAAAAGAAGAAATTGAGACTTTTAATCCTATAAGGATATAAGGACTACCTAGATGGATCTTATTTAGTGTAAAAAGACACGATCTATAGACCAGATTTGGCTCTATAGTTTTTACTATAGAGAATGAAGAAAAAAGACAAGAAATCCTTAAGTAAAAAGAGATATCAATTGTAGGTACAGCTACTAAGGTAGTAAAATACCTCGAAGTCTCTCCTACTACGCAGTGTAATAGCTGCCAAAAATTTGGCCATATAGGAGACAGATGCTCTACTAGGGCCTGTAGATATTGTGCGGCTGTATATCTATCTAAAGACCACTGCTGTCCTACCTACTTAATAAGCGGTAGGCCTTGTAAGCATACCACCCCTCTTTGCATTAATTGTAAAGAAAAACACTTTGCTAATAGTAAAGACTGCGAGAATCTTAAAGCAGCTAAACTAGTACATAGTACTAGCGTAGAAGATTCTATGGAAGAATAAAATTAATAGGAGTCTAGAAGGAGGTAACTCCTACTAGGCTTTTAGGTAAAAAGATAGTAGAGAGCAAAAGGATAGAAATAAATTGCAAAAGGATAGGGATAGGGGTTAGGATTTCTTATAGTTCTTCTTACCATTTTCTTATTCCCTAGTAGTTGTAGTATCTTAGTATTCTACTAGGAAACTATAAACCCCTAGTTTAGGGGTTTATAAACTACTAGGA
>Ga0307515_10006098_pt1 | contig 24235 bp, 10 predicted proteins | sample 17_EM_MG_FD_194513 | JGI IMG/M metagenome (GOLD analysis project Ga0307515, IMG submission 194513) | Populus trichocarpa ectomycorrhiza microbial communities from riparian zone in the Pacific Northwest, United States - 17_EM | ecosystem: Host-associated > Plants > Roots > Unclassified | place... | reverse complement strand
AGGAGATGATATTGGTCTTACCTCATGTTTTTAACATCCCTTGTAAAGGTTTTGGGTGGTTTGTTCTTCTTCGTTCTTTAGGTTTTCTTCCTTTCCCTCATCTAGCACCAACCAGCTTCCTACTCTCCTCCTTCTTCTATGGCTTTTGTTTCCTTTTCTTTCTCCTAACTCTCTCCTCACTCTTCACTTAAGAGGCTTGCATGCAGGTTGCTCTGATTCGATTTCTTCATGGTGAAAAGGGTTTAGTTAAAGCAATGGCTGCTGCTATTTTTTAGGGAGAGGAAAAGTCACCTTTTTTTCTCCTCATTGTATTTATATCCTCTATAAGTGTGCTAGGGTGTTTGGGGAGTTGTTCCACTATGTTTTTGTTCTTCTTTTAGTTATCCCAGAACTGGTTCCCCCCCTTCCTAAGCCCTCTCTAGAGGAAGCTAGTTTGGTCTCCTAGATTTTATTTAGCATTGACCGGTCTTTTGCTCAAATTTTTGTTGGGTTTTACATTTTTCTCCAAAGTTAGATGATTTATACCCCCTCAATTCTTCCTATTATAGGTTGACCAAGGACAAAATTTGTCAGGTTTTACATATGGGTTGTGACCTACCGACTCAAAAATTAAAGGAAAATACCTACCATATTGATCCTCGATAGGCCTAGATCTATTGATCTGGAAAAAAAAAAAGCAAATACCTATCGAACCAAGCCTTGACGGGCCTAGACCTACCAATCTAAAAAATCAAAGACAAAGTACCTATCAAACCAGGCTTGATGGGCAAAGACCTATCAACCCCATAAATAAAAGGCAAACATCTACTAAACCGAGCCCCAATGGGCTTAGACCTACCAATTCAGGAATCGATGGGTCGAGACCTACCAACTACAGAAATGCAAGGCAAATACCTACCGACTTGGGCGCCGACGAGCCAAGACCTAGTGACACAAGAAATTTAAGGCAAACACCTGTTGACAGGCCGAAACCTACCACACGAGAAATCAAATGCAGATACATACCAATCAGAGCACCGACATGCTGGGACATACTGACCCGAGATATCCAAGGCAAATAACTACCAAACCAAGCATTGATGGGTTAAGACCTAGCAACCTGATAAATCCAAAACAAATACCTACTGACTCAAGCATCAACAAGCTTGAACATACAAATTTAAGAAATCCAAGGCAAATACCTATCAACCCGAGCTCCGACAGGCGAGGACCTATAGACTTGAGAAATCCAAGACAAATAACTATCGACTTAGGCACTAAAGGGTTAGAACCTATTGACCTAATAAATCAATGGAAATACCTACCGATTGCAGCATTAATGGGCCAGGATCTTCCAACATGAGAAACCAAAGGCAAATACCTACTGATCAAAGCATCAACAAACAACCTACCGACCTAGGCCTTGATAAGCTGAGACCTACCGACCCAAGAAATCTAAGGCAAATACATGTCAATCCAGGCCTTGATGGGTTGAGACCTACTGACCCAAGAAATCCCAAACAAATACCTATTGACTCGGGCTTCGACGAGCCAAAACCTAGTGACTTGAGAAATCCATGATAAATACATATTGGTCAAAGCGACGATTCCCAACCTATGACCCTAGAAATCCAAGGCAAATAGCTATCGACTGAAGTACCAACGAGTCAAGAACTACAACCTGAGAAATCCAAGGCAAATACTTGCTGACAATGTTGTTAAAATTGTGAGTTAACTCGTGAAATAGTATGATTTTACGAGTCAACATGTATCTAAAATGCAAAATCAGACTAAAAACTCGAAAACCTGTAAAATTAGACTTCACTCGTGCAAAATTGGTAAACTCGATTTGATTTTATGAGTTCACTAAATTTATGATATGAACCAACTCAAGTTCAAATTTGACCTTAAAATGTTTGTTGACCAGGTTTGTGAAATTGGGCATATCTTTCAAACCGTACATTGAATAAAGTTTAAATTTTATAGGAAACTATTAGACACATGAAAATATATTGTGATAAATTTTCAGTTCAAATGGATTTTGAGAACATAATATTTCAATGGGTCAAATTTAGTAGACGAATCTTGTCAAATATATCAAACTAGACCTTCATGTACTGTTTGGGATATATCTGGAGCTACCAACAGAATTTTGTTGCGATTGAAGTTGGGGTGGAAACTAGATATTTGAAGTTTTCCAATCATATATTGTAGGCCCAATAATTTATTCTGATGAGAGAGAACGACATGTTTGAAATCAAGACTCAAATCTGCCAAGAATATGTGAAAATTGGAGATTCGGACTACATGGAGGAATTTTAACATGAAAACTTTTTTTATTATTCTATTTTATTATTTATTTAATTTTAAATAATTATGCTTAATTTTAATTTTAATTTTTTCTAGTGCATTAGACATTGTTTAGGGGTTTATTTCATTATTGAATTTCAGTTAGTTAATTACTAGTTTAGGCTCATTAACTTGCAGCCCAAAAGAGGTCCATTAGGACTTATGATGATGAGAACAACCAAGTTGTCACCAGGTTCATGTTTACTTTGTTAAGGGGTTTATTTCATTATTGAATTTAAGTTAGTTAATTACTAGTTTAGGCTCATTAACTTGCAGCCCAAAAGATGTCCATTATGATTTATCATGATGAGAACAACTAAGTTGTTACCAGGTTCATGTTTACTTTGTTAAGGGGTTTATTTCATTAATGAATTTAAGTTAGTTAATTACTGGTTTAGGCTCATTAACTTGTAGCCCAAAAAAATCCATTAGGACTTATTATGATGAGAGCAATCAAGTTTCATGTTTACTTCCTATTATTCAGTGATTTCCTTATATTGAAAAGTTTTATTCCGAGACTTTTAATTTTTTTCATGTCATTAATTTATTGATTCATACTATATCTCTCTCATTTTATTTAAATCACTCATTAATTATAATATTCTTGACTCACTTTATCATATTTTAATGGAATTTAATTTCTTAATTGGAATTGTCGATATATAATTAGTTAAAAAAATTATTTATGATTTTACATACCAACTTTACGATCCAAGTTTATATTATATTTTTCATGTCGTATCAAAAAAATATTTTTAACAACCTTGCTTGCTGACCCAAGCACTAAAAAGTTGAGACCTATCAACCCAGTAAATTCACAGCAAATACTCATTGCACGCACCAAGAAGTTTTTTTAATAATATTTAATATTTATTTAAATACAAAAATATCCTTAATATAATTTGATATTAATCAACACACTAGGATTGAAAGATAAAAATAGCCCTAAAGATAGTTTAGTAGATTTTATAATTAAGTAATTTAACTTTGCTAGAAAAAAATTGAAAAAACTAAAAAACATCTAAATATAAGTTTTAACATTTTTTTTTATTTTAGAAAGTAACTAGGTAATTTTACTGTATAAAAAAAATAAAAATAAAAAATATTATCTTATATACTATAAAAATGATAATTGAAACACTATGAAAAGAATATATTACCTTTAATGCCTAATTCAAAAATCTAAAGACTGAAGGGAAAATTTATCATTTACTTTTACAAAATATTTTGAGTCTAGGTGCCTAATAACTTAATGAGGAGATTTAGGTTTTTGTTAATGGTACAAAATGAAACAAAATCTGCCACCTTACTTTCTAGCTAACCCAAAATAAAAGAGAATGAATTAGAAGGAACAAAAACAACCGACCATAAATAATTTCCTCAGCCGCTCAATAAAATGACTTCAACAAAAAAAATACAGCATGTAGCATAACATTGTACACCACTGTATATGAATCCGTGTTTTCAATCACGTTTCATCTCACTATTGCTATGCACTTGCTTGTCCGCAAAGTGAGAAAAAAAAAGATTCTGTTAATGAAATTTGAGTCAAAATGATATGCAATAAACTGTTGACTTGTGATGAGGCAGACGCTTTGCGTGATAATGGATGGTCACGGGGCCTTCTCTGATCAATCGAGCAATACTACTTGACGGTGCAAGGGCATCAGGTTATTATCGGTTAATGAGCAGTAGAACATGATAGTTACTCAAACCAGTGAGGTAAGTAATCTACCTACGTGCAGTGAGCTTGTTTACACTGGATCTTCTTGCAATGAAAGCCAGAGAGCGGCTCCTGAATCATACTCCAGCAGAATCTGCCAGAGTCAATGATCGTACCAGCTTTTATCAATACCTCCACAACGGAATTGTTTACACTGTGATGTGAATGTAAGGGATTGAGTAATCAAGATCTCACACAAATTAACTTCTCTAAATACTCAGTGGCAACAGGCAACTGATCAAAAACAAAATATTAAAAAAATAATAAGGAAAAACAAAAAACTTTACACAACTGATGCCCAAGAAAAAGCAACGAAATGTATTTAACCACCTAGCTCAAGTAACCCCTTTGGAATTTTCCATTAGATGGTCTGAAACTTTCTAATGGATGTTACCATAGAACACATGCATGCGCTCACACACAGCAGGAGGCAATACTTTATATTTCTGCTTATCTACCAAAATCATCATTAGTGTTTTTCTTATTAAGAACTGTGAGCCAAATAAATGTTTTGACGCTCAGCTTTCCATTTTTTATTGGTTAAAAGGAAGGGATTGGAGTGAATATGTCAGAAAAGAGTAGCATGAAAATTTTTGTGAACTTTCTAGACCAAGCCTCCTTGCTACCCTGAGGGAAAAATTGAAGGAATTAAAATTGTGGACTTGAGGAATAATGTTTATTAATGAGTTGTGATTATGAAAATTACCAGAACATTGATTCCCGTCTAAGTGTGTAGAACTGACCAATAAAAATCGGAAAGCTGATGTCCTTTCTAGCATCAGAACATTTATTTGACTCACAGTCCTTAATAAGAAAAACACTAATGATGATTTTGGTAGAAAAATAAAGTATAAAGTATTGCCTCCTGCTGTGTGTGAGCTCGTGCACGTGTTCTTTGGTAATGAATGGATTAGTCCACACCCATCCAACGGAAAATTCCAAAGGGGTTTCTTTCACTGATATTCAGCAAAAATGGAAACAACATTTTTATTATTTTTGCTTTTCCCTATGGAAGATGTTACACATCTTATCCTCCTTTGTGTGTTCTCTCTCTCTTCCTTCATAAAACTCCTTCATTTGTCTGAAATAAGGTGACCTCCTTTCTACATGCATTCTCATTTTAAACAGGTACATCTCTTTGGAGTGTCTAAAAAGAAACCTAGATTCCTGTTCAATGTAGCATCATGAGAATATATATTCATGCAAGCACCATCTTATCTATAGATTGAGCAGTAGCAATAATTTGAATCAATTTTCAGCTGAAGTTCCTCATGCTAGAAAGTATGCCTAGAATTCAACAAATAAGAACTGGTGGCTGAAGATTGTCGAGTCCTTTCCTGTGTGAAAATATGTAATTTGGAAAGAAAGAGATGGACATACCTTCCAAACATTATGCTCTAAACCTTTGTCATGTGTGCATCAGCCAATGAAGAATTGAGGTCTTCTCGAGATTGTGATCTCCTGCTTTGAAGTCGCATCTGACCTCTATGTGGGGTCCAGAAGGAACCCATGCTACTGCTGTCAATCATTTGTCCTAAGCTACTCGAGGAATAACTGTGTGAAACACTGTTAGTTGATGGGTGTAGGGAAGATTCCATGAGCTGGATGCCACTATCACCTAGACTATCTCCCAAGCCAAATGATCTTTGCTGACTACCTGCAACTGTTGGACTCAGTGGCATCTTTACACGTCCATCCCCTGAAGTACCAAGTTGAAACAGCCTTCAAAAATTGAGCAAGGGGAAAAGAATCTACAGAAAGATATCAGTGCAAAACAGATTGAAGAAAACCTGCCTTAATATGTAGTACTTCAAGAACTTTTTTTTTCTAGCTCTCCAAACATTTTTTTCTAATAATATATTCTACTTTTCTCCAAAAGATTGAGTGACCAACTATAATGTTACAGTAACTTAAAACCTTTCAAACTTAGCTCGAACTACTGCAGCATTATTTAATATTCACTGCCAAGTGTTTCATGGAAATCAAGCCCTCAAACAGAATAGAGAGCAACTAAATTCATCAAAAGAATTTAAGTTGGGTATAGTAGCCTATTTCAGTGTTTTCAAATCCAACTTCTCCAATTTGTGTAACAACACAAAAAAATAACTGGCTCCTTTGCAGTCCTGCCAAGACACTCGCACCTTGAATATATCAAACGGACAAAGACAGTACTCCAAAATTTCCCAGCAGAATCCAACTGTGTACCAGAATCCCACCACAACCAACAAAAATGCTAATGTCTTGAAATCAAATTTCAAACCATAAATTCCACTAGAAAACATGGGGAAGAACTTACTTCAAATTTATTGTTTTTTTTTCCTCTATTTGTTTGTTTTCGAAACAAAGCAAGTATCTGCCGTCTCAATTTTATGTCTTCAAAGATGCAATTTTATTGATTATGTATTATTCTATTGATTTGGTTTTTGAAACAAAATCAAGTAGTTGTCATATACATGCACATCAAAATCATGAATTTTGTGCACTGAACTAACCCAACATATAATCTTTTGACGTCAATTCTTGAGAGAAGCACATATTTACCTCTCAATATATCCCTTACATTTTGGTTGTGGTGTGTAGACAAATTAAAAATTTAATTTTACAGTTCAGATTGCAAGGATTGAGATAAAACATTGGACTGCATGTTATGGTGTTTTAGTCTTGTGGCATCTTTTACTATCCCTCCACGGCAGAATGAAAAAAGCATGAAGGATTACAACACAACTTCTCCTTTCAAAGAGACATGTAATAGAGAAAAATAATTATGCTCCCATATAACAGATACAGTATAAAAGCTTACCAGAACTGATAGGACTCCAACGTCGGAATCGAAAAGGAGATTGGATGCTAAGAACAGATGTGGCAGATGTACTGTTATTCCTGAAAAGCAAGAAATATGGTCTCCAGAAAAATCTTGGCATCCAATTGCCATAACATGATAATGCCCAAACAAGTAAAATCAATGATATAAGCAAAATGGTAATAAGAACCACTGGATGTATCTTCATCTGGAGTACTTCATAGTCATGTAGCTTCAATCTAGTTGAAAATGTTTTCCCAGCTTCCAACAGGGCAACCCCAAGCGTCCAAGTAATACTTCCAGAACCAATGATAATTTGGTTCTCTGTGATGTGTAAGCCCTCTCTCAACAGTAACACTATATATGGTGCCCTGAAACAGTATTGTTCAATAAAGGGCTGTGGAGGAACACTGTTCTTTGCAATTTCCCAATTCTTTTCACAGAATTCTCGACCCTTTTCCAAAACATCATCAAGTGCAGCTTCTGATGTCAGATTAAAGAACCGATAAACCACAAAAAAGCCCGACATACCATAGAAGTGACCATAAGGACGTGGGAGATTTGGAGGAAGAGCGCAAGGTTGCAAATCACAATCAATTCCAGGATCTTGATTAGACCATTCAGACAAATTAACAGCAATTTTGGCAAGTGCACTGCATTCTTCCCAATTTGGGGCACCAATAAGCTGCACAGGAAGTCCTGACTTGACTCGGTTACCCAAATTTCTTCCTCTGATAACAGGACTTGCTCCATCTTGTTGTTTAGAAAAACACTGAGAACAGATGTATTGCTCTTTATAGCCAGACTGCAGGCAAGGGTGTCTAATTTCTATGTTACCACTAACTAGATCAGCACTAGAAGGCTTCTTTAAGATATGGGCAACAGACCTGTCAAATGCATCGTTTAAACCATAGCCCGCAAGGGAATAAGCACTGAGATGATGATTAACTGCTCCAATTCTAAGACTTAAGCTAGTCTCATTATGGACATGTTCCTCACTCTCAAAAGTAACTTGTAACGATGAGCCACCCATGTCAAGTGCTCCAAATGTTGCTTTCTTGGGGCTTGCTCCTAGCACACCTGTGCGATGGTTAAGGGCTATCCATCCATAGTAAGCTTCCTCCATGCCACTGATGATCTTAATCCATTCTCTTTGGCACAAGAAAGGTGATTCCTTCAGAATAGACCATGACTTGTCTAGAAGCCATTTTGAATCTGCACTGGGAAGTCTACGAACTCCGGCTGTAGCATAAAGAAAAAGGGAGGTGGTCTTATGCGCCTGCTGGGGAATTTGCTTCTCAGCCCATCGAACAAGCGGGTTTATGGCAGCCTTTAAGCCAGACGTATTATGTACCAATGTGTGAAGCCCAGGCTCGGTCTCCATTCTATCATATGCACGTCCACTGGGCTTTCTTGAAACACCTTCTGTGTATGATTTCAGGACAAATGGGAGACCATCTGAGTTGTGATCAATCGTTGCCTGATATACATAGACTCTAGTTCCAGTACTTCCACAGTCAAGAACAACATAGAACCTGGATGCTCCTTGAGACCAATAAGAATAAACATATGCTGTAACCAGATAAGTTAAAAAAGCAAAGAGTAGTAGGCACAAGAAAATCAAGAGCAGTTGCAGCCCCTTCCTCCGCAAAACTGGTGTTCCACAAGGCAATGCTTTCTCCTTAGAGAAACTTGACCCGGCATTTTCTCTCTGCAGGGAATGAGGTTTCCTGCCAACGCCAAGGTTGATATCACCTTGTTCAAGATCAAGATGATGATATGATGAGAAATCTTGGAGAGATGAAGAAAGCCGCATGTTGTTGTTCTTGGGTGCAGAGTTGGAAAAGGTGAAGCCATGATCAATGGTTTCATGTGGAGGTGACAATCCAGTTGGCATATAAGGAAAAGCAGAAGACTTTGCAGGTGAAAGACGACTTGTTGCAGCAGAAACTAGATCCGATATTCTTCCTAACACCATACTTGCAGAGAAAGTGCGAGTACATGAGAAATTTGCTTCATCTAAGGCAAGCAATTGAGTTGGTTGGGAATTAGGTTCCTGCAGCCGACTGTGGCGCTTGAAGCAATACCTCTACATACACAGAAGAAATCAAGTGGCTGGGCTCAACTTGAGTATAGTTGTACAGGCAAAAGGAAAAGGAAACGCATTTCTAGTATTTAATGAATCTGCATTGCTAAATGAAAATTGGAATTACTGTCTGCTAAATGAAGATTTGTTGATAATGAAAAGCTTAGACACAAAAAGAAAAGATTGTAACTTTTGATTCCCATATAAAAAGTTTCCAATGCAGTGTTGTGGGTTTGTCAAAAAGATGATGGAAATCTAAATCTAACAGGATTTATTATAAGAAAAGGCAACATACAACACAGATTCCTTACAGTTAGGAATCAGTCTCAAGTGATCGATCACTCGTCATTGGGATTGGGATTCGATCATTAACAATTAGCAGTAAAATCAATCAAATCACAGTGCTCAAAACCTGGAAAATTAAAAGAAAGATTAATATTTTCTGCAAATGAAGGTTACCTGGATGTACCGAAGGAAGGATCGGGAAATAGAATTCTTCAATTGCTTTGCATGAAATTACCACTTCGTATAACTAAGTAGAAAGATACAATATGATCAAAAGAAGGAAAGGAACTTTCTTCTTCTGTTTCAATTTCAGATCCAGTCCAATCCGGTGGAGGAAAAGACGAGATCGCCTGCCTGCCAAAGGAAGATAGAAAGAACGACTTCAACTCTTTTTCATAAGAATAAAAAATAAAAATTGGGTATTTCGCACTTTCAAGTTCAACTTATTACTTACGGGTTCGCCCGAGAAGATTTGTTTTTCAGTTTAAAACTTGAAATTAGTTCAATTTTATATTAAATTCATTTAAATACATTATTATTTTTTAATGCATTAACTGATCTAAAAATATTGTTCTTCTCAAATAAAAAATAATAAACTCGGATTTGCAGAACTGAAAACCTAATAACTAAAGTATAAGGTTCTGTGTAATATTGTGGTGGTATGATATACTTGATTGTAACTTTAAAAATTATTTGATTTTTATTTCTTAAGCATCTTTTTCATTTTAAATTATCCTAAAACCAAAGATTTAAAAAAATATATAATTTATTTTTTCATACCGCAAAAATTATTATAATACCAGACTAAAAACCAAGTGGAAAATTGGTAAAATAGGCAAATTGATTTTGATCTGGCTTTTTTAAAAATATTTTTTATTTAACATATTACAAGATATATTTATAGTATTAGATACTTGACTCGCGCTTCACCGCGGGTTACATATTTTTTTCTTAACAAAAAAATTTATACACAGACTTTTTCGACATGTTTTTATATTTAAAAAAATTCTAAGTGAAATAAAAAAAATATGTATATATATAATAAAATAAATTGAGAACTATGTGTGTTAATAAGTGGGGAAAAAAAACCATAAATGATAACAAAAAATAAAATTGAAAAAATCGAGAGACAGGTGTAGATCAAGATATTTAATTTTATAAGATAGGACATTTACGCCATTGTGTTTGCTAAATTTGTTAATTAAAATAAATTTTTTATTCAATCAAACGATAATAAAAATAAACACACACATTAAATTGATTCAATAAAATAAAGGAAAACAAATAATATACAAGGCTTCACATATTAGAAATATTATTTGAAAATAATTTTTTCATTTTCAAAAATAAAGTTCATCTATATAAAAGATTAAAAAAATTATAGATGAATCAGAAAAATCTCCTTAAAAATTAAATACATAACTAAAAAATAATCATCATTTCAAAGAAGCTCTCTAAACAACATAAAAAAAAGGGTATTAATCTAAATATAAATAAAAAAAATATTTTAAAAAAACATATAAAATAAGCATTAATTTAAAAAAATAGAAACAAAAAAAGAAAAAAAACAAATGTGAGGCGTTGTTAGGCTTAGCAAACCAGGCCAGCCCCCTTGGCCTATTTTGTTAGGGCCCATGCACATTGACCCTTTTTTTTGTTTTAAATTATTTGTGAAAAAAAAAGATGACACATGTAACTATCCTAAAATTTGTGTTCAAAACAAAGAGTAAGGACATGATAATTCAGTTAAGATTAGGGTAATTTTTTTTTTCTAATCAATAAAAAATCTAGCAGAGTTTTCTCTGTATTTTTAGGTATCAAGTTGTCGACTCTTCTTCCACAATCCCTAATTATCAAATTTCTTACTCATCCTATCATCCAGGACTTCCTCCTCTCATCACATTACAATTTCTCAATAATCAAATTCACACATATTTAAACAATTCAATATCATACATTTATATAGATACAATCCAATGAACTAATTACACAATTCAAAGATTTACAAATAAGGATCATTAGCGAAATTATAATTGAAATAAGTACATAATTAAAAAATAAATTCATAATTAAAATTATACTACGCAAAAAGGCTTTCAATAAACTATTGACGCATTAAATTCTAGAATTTATATTACATAACAAGATGATAAATTCATTCATTACAAAATGATATCCAACAAAATATAAGAAAACTAATTTACTATAGGGAGATGTACCTGAAAATTGATTTAATATAAAAATTTGATTAGACAAATGAAATAAAATATCAATAAAATTCTTTCTACTTTCTTTCTTTCTTTTTGAAAATTTAGTCATAAGATCATTAAATTAATTTGCTCATCTAATATTATATATATATCAATTAAATTTCAGAATAATCTATAATTTCTTTTAACATCAACCAAAAATATAATTATTCCTATCACTCATTAACCCGGGCATTTCTTTCACTAATAGATGATTAATTTCTCATTAGTCCATTCAACAAGCACTAATTCCATCAATCCAGAAAAATTAGTTCAACGATTTACCCATTCACCAGGGTACTAATCTCATTAACTAATGAATTAATTTCTTATCACGTCCATTCACGAGGGCATTAATCCCATTAATTCAGGAATTAGTTCAACAATTTGCTTATTTACCAGGGTTCTAATCTCATTAACCAGGGAATTAATTCTTTATTATGCCCATTTACCAGGGCACGAATTCCATTAAATCAATAATTAGTTCATCACATCACATATCTTATTTTCTCAAGTAAACAATATAATAACTACTAATTTATCAATCATAATTAATCAGATAAAAATACATATTGACCAATAATAAATTTGGGCACCGTGTAATTATTTGACCACTAAGCTCGAGCTAAAGTTCTTTGTTGTGGTGTTGGCCTGGCAACATCTCCTGAATTGACAAGTATATCACATCATTATTCTACTTTCCATATTGACACAATCTATAAATAAAATCCTTCTAATTATTCATTCATTTGCCAAAATCAAATTTAGAGAGAAACATGAAAATTCCCTTCTTCCTTTGGTAAATTTCCTTCATATTCTTTAAATTTTCATATTGTAACACAATTCATTTCATTATTCAAATCAATATGTATATATATTCTTTAATTCTTTACTGAAATTTAAATTTAAATTAAAGGAAAACATAAAAAAAATTCATGATCTATTCACTCTTTAACATTAATTTCATCTTTTTCCTATACAATCTCATCATTTTAATAAAATTCTTAAATTTTATTTTTCTTATTATTATTTTTCCAAAAATCCCTTCTTCAAGAACACCCAAAATTTTGCTTCAATTACCATAATTTTTTATTTTCTCTACTTACTTCAATAATCTTAACACAAATTCAAAATCAATTGTAATTTTTTCAAAAATTTATCATGAACCTTAATTCTTCATTTCACAAAGTTCAATCAATTTAAAGTATAAATTCTTCAAGAATCTTATTTAAAAGTGTGAAGGCACCTTACCAAGCAACAACCAAAGCTTTAACACTTTTAAATTGAGAAACTTTCCCTTGCTTGATTTTTTTCCCTCTCCTTGCCGAGTGCTTCCTTCTCTTTGAAAAATCAAGTTTGTTCCCCCCTTTTTTTCCTTCCCGCACACACTCAATTCTTTCTTCCCACACACATACACTTACACACACACACACACACACACACACACACACACACATATATATATATATTTATTTATTTAACCTTTTTTAAATTCCTTCTATATCCCTTAGTAGTAACTTTTTTTTTATTTTTGGGTAAAATTTTCTCGAATCCTGATACCTGTTTATACCAAATCTTACCCAAGTTATTTTGAATTTCACTAAGTTACACACTTCCACTTTCAATTCCATGCAATTCACTTTCATTAAAATATTTCTGTGTTTATATATATATATATATATATATATATATATATATATATATATATTTCTATTACTATTATTTTTATTTTTACTCTAACCCCCGTCCAAAACATTTTATTTTGGATTTCTCGAATTTTATCATCCTTATTATAAGTTAGTTTATCACTTTCTCCTATTTGTTTTTTCATAATATTGACTTTTAATATTATCAATGATATTGCCCGGGGGTTCATAACACGTCACCTGTGAGCCAGATATTTTTTTATCTTACAAAAAAGTTGTACATTCATCTTTTTTTGATGTATTTTTATATATATAAAAATTTAAAGTGTAAATAGAAAGGCTCATGTATACATGTAATCAAATAAATCAACAACTATATGAATTAATAACAAGAAAAAAAGATATTAATGATAACTAAAAATTAAATTAGAAAATTTGAATGTGTTAACAAATAGAACATTTACCCGGTTGTGTTTTTTGAATTTTTTTATTAAAATTAATCTTTTTATTCAATCAAACGATATTAAAAATAAACACATGTATTAAATTGATTAAATAAAATAAAAGTGGAAAAAAATATTATGCAAGGTTACAGATATTATGTTATCTAAAAATAAATATTTTTTATTTTTTAAAATAAAGTTCTTGTATACAAAAAGATAAAAAAATATTAATTAATCAGAATAATTTTTTCAAAAATTAAATACGAACAACACCATCAAAAAACAATCTATATTAAAAAAAAGTTAAATAAACAAAAAAAAAAAACCACGAATAAAGGATATTAATTGAAACATAAATTTTAAAAAAGATATATAAAAAAAAATACTAGTAAGAAAAAAGCAATATCAGAAGAAAAAAAATTGTTTGGTTGTTGTGGCTTAACTCGTTAAACTCGTGACCCAAACTATGAACTCAACTGGGTTCAATGTGTTTTTTTAAATTTATATTCAACCTTTAACAACAAAAAAATTAAATTTATGGTCCAGACCATGAACTCAACCGGGCTCAATATTCGTTTCCCTTAAATTTTAGAAAACAAAATTAAACTCGTGACTCGAACCATTAACTCAACCGGGTTCAATAATTTTTTCTCTTAAATTTATATTCAACCTTAAAAAAAAAGCGCACAACACCATCAAAAAACAATTTCTACCCAAAACAAATTAAATAAGCAAAAACAAATCATAACTGAGTGATATTAATTGAAACATAAATTTAAAATTATCTATAAAAAAGATACCAATAAAAAAAATATCAAGAAAATAATTGCCTGGTAATTGTGATTTAACTCGTTAAACTTATGACTCGGTCCATGAACTCAACCAGGTTCAATAATATTTTCCCCTTTAATTTATATTCAACATTTAAAAAAATAATTCTAAATTAAATATTTACAACACCATAAAAAAACAATCTCTATAAAAAATGTTAAATAAGAAAAAGTCACAGATGAGAGATATTAATTAAAATATAAATTTAAATATTATTTTAAAAAAAGATATCAGTAAAAAAAAGCAATATAAAAAAAATAATCGCTCGGTTGTTGTGGCTTAACTCATTAAACCCATGATTTGGACCCTGAACTCAACTAGGTTCAATATTTTTTCCCTTTAATTTATTTTCAACCTTAAAAAAAATTAAACTCTTGACCCAAACCATAAACTCAACCGAGTTCAATATTTTTTTCTCTTAAATTTATATTCAACCTTTAACAAAAAAAAAATCAATCCGTGACCCGGACCATGAACCCAACCGAGCTCAATATTGTTTTCCTTTAAATTTTAGAAAACAACATTAAACCTATGACCCGAAATATGAACAACCGAGTTCAATAATTTTTTCCCTTAAATTTATATTCAACCTTAAAAAATAATAAAATGTGCACGACACCACCAAAAACAAATTTCTATCCAAAATAGGTTAAATAAGCGAAACAAATCACAAATGAATAATATTAATTGAAACATAAATTTAATATTATCTAAGAAAAGATACTAGTAAAAAAAATATTAGAAAAAAATAATTACTCGGTTATTGTGGCTTAACTCGTTAAACTCGTGACTTGGTCCATAAATTCAACTAGGTTCAATATTTTTTCTTTTAAATTTATATTCAACCTCTAAAAAAAAATTAAATCCGTGACCCAAACCAAAAACTGAATAAGGTTTAATAATATTTTTCCTTTAAATTTATATTCAACATTTTAAAAAATAATTCTAAATTAAATATGCATAACACCATAAAAAAACAATCTCTATCCAAAAATGTTAAATAAAAAAGAAAATCACATATGAAAGATATTAATTGAAACATAAATTTAAATATTGTTTTTAAAAAAGATATATAAAAAAAATATATTAGTGAAAAAAAGTAATATAAAAAAATAATCATTCGGTTGTTGTGGCTTAACTCGTTAAACCTATGATCCGGACCACGAATTCAACCGGGTTCAATATGTTTTCCCTTTAATTTATTTTCAACCTTAAAAAAATTAAACTCGAGACCCAGACTATGAACTCAACCAAGTTCAATATTTGTTTCCCTCAAATTTATTTTTAGTTTTTTTTTTAAAAAAATAAACTCGTGACCTAGACCATAAACTCATTCAGGTTCAATAATGTTTTCCTTTAAATTTATATTCGACCTTTTATTAAAATTCAAAAATAAAAAACGCACAACATCATAAAAATCAATCTTTATAAAAAAAGGTTAAATAAGCAAAAAATAAATCATAAATGAGGGATATTAATTGAAACATAAAGTTAAAAATTATTTTAAAAAAGATATATATAAAAAAGATACCAATTAAAAAAGCAATATAAGAAAAAAAATAATTGTCTGGTTGTTGTGGCTTAACTCGTTAAATCCGTGACTCGGATCATGACTCCAACCGGGTTCAATATTTTTTTCCTTTAAATATATAGCAAAGCTTAAACAAAAAATACAAAGTGAATAGTGTCATTCACAGTAAAATGTGTGGGGTGAACCTGGACTATAAACTCAAAGTTTAATATTTTTTTAAAATTTATAGTCAATCTTAAAAAAAAAACTCGTGATCCAGAACATGAAATCAACTAGATTAAATATTTTTTCTCTTAAATTTATAGGAAATCTTGAAAAAAAGGAAAACAATCAATAATAATAGTCTTCGCTATATATATATATATATATATATATATATATATATATATATATATATATATATATATATATATATATAAGGGAAAAATGGGAAAGGACAGTGTTTTTCCGACGAGTTTAGATTAGAGGTAATAACATGGATTTGAACTCTACGCAGCGTTCGGGTTAATTTACATTTTTAAAAATTTTAATATTTTTTTAAAATTTATTTTTTTATATATTTTAAATTGTTATAATAACAAAATATTATTTTAATATTATTTTAATATAAAAATACTTTAAAAAACAATTTTAATCACACTTTCAAAAATCTTCTCTGCTTTCCACGTTATTTACATTCTCTTTTATATTTTGGACCAAAAAGTTTTAGCCACAACCCGCAAATAAAGGATGATGATGATGATGAGCATGAGCATGAACATGAGCTCCTCCTCCTCCTCCGTTCAAGTTCAAATGCATGTAGAACCCTTTCATTTTGAAAAATGCCAATCCATGTCTCAGCTGAGGCAATATCATTCACAGATCATCCGGCTCGGCCTCTCCTCTCATAACCATCTCATTCCCCCACTCATAAACTTCTGTGCCCGCGCCAGCACCTCCGATGCTTTAACCTACGCTCTCAAACTGTTCGACTCAATTCCCCAACCAGATGCTTTTCTTTACAACACCATCATTAAAGGATTCCTTCATTCCCAACTACTACCTACTAACTCCATCCTTCTTCTCTACTCTCACATGTTGCAAAACTCCGTTTTACCCAACAACTTCACTTTCCCCTCTCTTCTCATAGCCTGCAGAAAGATCCAACACGGGATGCAAATCCATGCCCATCTTTTCAAGTTCGGGTTTGGAGCTCATAGTGTCTGTCTCAACAGTCTGATTCATATGTATGTCACCTTTCAAGCATTGGAGGAAGCCAGGAGGGTTTTCCATACCATCCCACACCCTGATTCTGTCTCCTGGACTAGTTTGATTTCCGGGTATTCAAAGTGGGGATTAATTGATGAGGCTTTTACCATCTTCCAACTCATGCCTCAGAAAAATTCTGCTTCTTGGAATGCCATGATGGCTGCATATGTTCAGACCAACCGCTTTCATGAAGCGTTTGCTTTGTTTGATAGGATGAAAGCAGAGAATAATAATGTGTTGGATAAGTTTGTGGCAACCACTATGTTGTCTGCTTGTACCGGATTAGGTGCTTTAGATCAAGGGAAGTGGATACACGAGTACATTAAGAGGAATGGGATTGAATTGGATTCCAAACTCACTACTGCAATTGTTGACATGTATTGCAAATGTGGTTGCTTGGAGAAGGCTTTGCAAGTTTTTCACAGCTTGCCTTTGCCTTGTAGATGGATTTCTTCCTGGAACTGCATGATTGGGGGGTTAGCAATGCATGGTAATGGAGAGGCTGCAATTCAACTTTTCAAAGAGATGGAGAGACAGAGGGTAGCTCCTGATGACATCACTTTTCTGAATCTCCTCACTGCCTGTGCGCATTCAGGGTTAGTTGAGGAGGGGCGTAACTACTTCAGTTACATGATCCGAGTTTATGGAATTGAGCCCAGAATGGAGCACTTTGGATGCATGGTTGATTTACTTGGAAGAGCTGGAATGGTGCCGGAGGCTAGAAAGCTTATCGATGAGATGCCTGTGAGTCCTGATGTCACTGTTCTAGGCACTCTTCTAGGAGCCTGTAAGAAGCACAGAAACATTGAGTTGGGAGAGGAAATAGGGAGAAGAGTTATCGAACTAGAACCTAACAATAGTGGACGCTATGTATTGTTAGCCAACTTATATGCCAACGCTGGTAAATGGGAAGATGCTGCTAAAGTGAGGAAACTGATGGATGATAGGGGAGTAAAGAAGGCTCCGGGCTTTTCCATGATTGAGCTACAAGGTACTGTTCATGAATTTATCGCTGGTGAAAGAAATCATCCTCAAGCTAAAGAATTGCATGCCAAAGTTTATGAGATGCTGGAACATCTAAAATCTGTTGGCTATGTGGCTGATACCAATGGAGTACTGCATGGCCATGACTTTGATGAGGAGGAAGATGGAGAGAACCCATTATACTATCACAGCGAGAAACTTGCCATTGCCTTTGGGCTATCAAGGACTAAACCTGGGGAAACTCTTCGTATATTAAAAAATCTGCGGATCTGTGAAGATTGTCACCATGCATGCAAACTTATTTCAACGGTTTTTGATCGAGAAATAATTGTAAGAGATAGAACTCGGTTTCACCGTTTTAAAATGGGCCAGTGCTCCTGCCAGGATTACTGGTAAGTGGGTGGTCATGGTGATTTATGGACCTTGTATCAAAATATCGCAGTAGATATAAAATCATAGAAACTGAGTTTTTCTTCTCTTTGTTCCTCCCTTTTTTTATCCGAGCAGAAACCAACTATATCATAGATCGAAAAAGATGCACACAAAACAGATTCAGAAATCAAAACATCGAAAGAACGATAGAATATCATGCTCTGTATTGATTCCCTAAAGAGAGGTATATTTAAACTGAAAAGTGGGGACATAATACATGGAAGTTGTTTTACCCAAAAATACAGTACTTTCAACAAGTTGGTCATGAGAAGTTTACATAACATCTTGTTCTGTGTGTTTTTAATCAATAGATTTTGTCGGGGAAGAGGCACTAGGAAAGATGTATCCTCTATGGTACGCACCCTTGTTAATTGCTGCTTCTTTGTGAATGAATGGCTCCGATGCCCGGGCACTAGTGTGATGGATGAGCCCCGGAACTGTTTGTCTTTCTCTATATGATGCCCAGGTGACCAAATAAAGGCCAGAAATGATCAGGAATCCTCCTATAAGGCTGTTTCGACACACAAACAAAAAAAAAAGTACAAAGTCAGCTTCCTTCTTGCACCAGCAATTTACCATCCGAAGTTCCGAACCATATTCTATAGCAAAATATAATCAGAAGCATATTATAATCCTGATAAGCAAATCGAAGCATCATTGTGGATGATTGTATAACATACATGAAATTTATGTAATCAAATTAATCAATAAGCTGCGTAAAAAATTTGAAAAGTAACTGGAGCATAACCTTCCCAAATAAATAGGGCTTCCAAGAAATATTTTTGACAGACAGGCAGATGCTGCAGGTTGAAGTGGATTGTAAAGTGCAACCAAAGCAGGCCCCAAGATCTTGTTGGACCATGTCAGCAGGCCATAATTAATGGCAGATGCAACAACCCCCTGAGAAAATTAAGACTGAAGTTAGATACAGCTTGCACTTAAAGGTTTGACACTAGACAGAGCTACTTTAGATTTAAAAAGAGAAATTCAAAGAGGAAGGTAGGGAAATTAGATGACTTGTCAAGAAGCAGGCCAAAAGAACCACAATCTATTATAGATGACAGCTAATGCAAAACTTTAAGCCAAGAGGAGAAATCCACAATAATTAACTTGCTATTAGGCATCCCTGAAAATGTTTTCCATGTTTTGGTTCCAAAGATAATCAAAAGGTTTTGTTCAGCTTATGGAAATGGAATATATGGCCCTTTAAAGCCATGGCAATGGCTGAGATTACCTTTGTGGTTATGAAGGAAAACTCAACACAGAAAAGATAACAAGAAAAGAACATTGAGGAGGCAAGAGTAGTAAACTTAAAATCAGTCCACCTTCATATGTTGGACTTGAACCATAGGTATACCAGAAAAGAGTATCACATTCTTCTCTCTGTAGAAGAAGTAACACCATTCTGATTTTTAGTGATAGTTTAAAATGTCAAGCTTGACCATGTTAAAGTACTCTTCAGGCTTCAAATTTAGGAAGTGATATAAGAACTGGAAATGTATTGATGTGAAAAAAAAATCCAATTTCAATACAGCCCCAGAAGGAAACTTACTGCATAGATGACTGCAAAACATTCAGATTGCGTCAAACTCCAGTCTGTTGATTCATTGGTCATAAAGAATGCTGTTACTACCATCAACAGAGCTCCAAAAGCATATGAATATGCTGTGACTGAAAGACTGGTTGGATACTTCGCTAGAACCGGAGCCTGGAAGTTTTCCAAACTATGAATTGAACATCATCAAATATAAACCATTAAAATGTAAAGCAAGTAAAACTAAGAAACAAAATGGTTTTTAGCATTAAAAGATGCAAGAAAGATATCGGGAAAAACAAATGAATTGAATTTAGAAGTTGTTTTAACAATTTTTCAACATTCAAATTGTAAGAATGGCTTGAAATTCAGATATGAAATTTGGTTGAATTTTCATTAATTGAGAGGTACATAGAAACACAACAGTGCAGAGTTGTCATTAAAAAGATTATCTTGTGATCCAGATTCTTCAAAAATGATTCAACTTTTACAAGGTGAAGGGAGTTGAACCTTTGAATTTTTTTTTTCAAAACATAGTGTCCAATCATACACACAGGTATAACCAAATGATGGTGTACCTGAATGGCTAGGAAAACAGCCATGCACATGCAATTCCCTATTAAGCATAAAACTCCAAGGTGCCAATTATCCAGGCCAAAGTCCAACAAGCTAGACAAGAACCATCCAGCAGGCTCTGGTTGACCCCTAGCACTTATTTCACTTGACACAAAGTCTGCTTCCTTAAACCCAAATACGGAAGGACCACGGAAGAGAACCATCACTATGGCACCAGAAACACAGACAAGGATACCTCCGACCTTTGCTTGACCTTCAGTTGTAAACAAATTCAGTCTTTCAGTACTGCAAGAGAATATGTTGAGGATGGTTCATCAAATTTTGAAACAAAAGCCACCTCATGAATCGAATTAAATTAAAATAAATTAAATTGTATAACAAGTAGAGAAAATGGATTAAAAATAAACTAACCCCATAATCACAGCCAGGATAAAGGTAAAAACTGGAATTGCAGGCTGGATGGCAGCAGCATAAGTTGGATTTGTGTAGCTAAGACCAAGAAGAAATAAAAGCTGGTTGCCAAATATCCTAGCAACAAAATTGATAAGCAGGATATTGTCATTCGTATAATATATTTATAATAGTAAAAAGGACGGATTAATTAAGAGAAGAAAAGCTTACCCTGTTAAGCCAAGAAAGAAGAACGACAAGAGGAGTGGTTTAGTCAAAGGCTGTCGAATTCTCCTAAGGAAAAAGAAGAAGAAGTTATAGCATCTAGTAGATTCATTCGAGTGGAAAATTAGCTAATCTTTCTATCCATCTTTATTATAATAATAACAATAAAAAAAAACATAAATATCAAGATGCAATCCATAATGGAAAAAACCCAAGAAATCTAATAGAAAGAGTTGAAAATAAAATGAAAAAGAAGATACCTTTCGCGAAAACAGGCAACAGGGGCTAGGATAGCGAGGGCAAGAAGATCCCGATAGACACAGAAAACGAGCTGATTGACCCCAACATTGAGAGCCACTTTTGTAATGACATGATATCCTCCATTGAATACCTGCACCATCGCCATCGCCGTATGAGCCTTCCATGCCTCTCCTCCTCCAATTCCTCCTGATGTTGTCATCTCTTATCTCTCTCTTTCTCTCTCTAGAGAGATGTATTATATTATTAAATGTAGTGAAGAAAGAGAACCCAAAAGAGAACAAAACAGAAGTAGGAGCAGGATTATGCTCTTACATATTTGAGGAAACCTCAATTTAGTCCCAAATATATATACCAACTCTCAATTACATCCAAAATCTATTAATTTATTAATTAGATCCCAAGTATTTTCTACATCTATCGATTGCTGTCAATTTTTTTTTAATATTTTGATCTAATTTGCATATTTTATGAACTAAAATGATATTAATTCGAAAAACATTTAACAAATTAATGAATATCAACGTTTTCGATCTAATGTGCATTTTTTTGCAATAAAAATGCATCAATTTGAACAAAAAATTGAGAAAAATGCTAATGAATTTTAAAGAAAAAAACCTAATTGAGAACTTTATAAAAGAATTAATTGATAAGATTTATAGGTTTGGAACTACCATAAGATAGATATAGGAGAAATTCTCAGAAGAGGATAATTGTATGGTCCTAAGCTAAGGGTTAAAATCAATTCCTAGCCCCTTCCCTCTTAACATTCAATCAAATCAACTCCTTTACTTGAAATTAAATGTCAACTAGAGATCCACCGGTCATAACAGATGGCATGGCATCGTCCATTTGGCCATGGAGTTCGTTGGAAATTAATGGAAAGTGGAGGGCTTGATTTAATAAAATTGAAAGAAAAGATCTGGTTTGACTAAATGTGAAGAATTGAGGGACCGTATCTGGTTTTTATCTGTAAGCTAGTGATACTGATAAGTTGGTGCTGGACGGTTGGTTGGGAATTGGGATTGCTTCCAATAACAGCCTCCCTCCCTCGATTTGGACATTCTCTATTTGTTTATCTGGTTAATATATATATATATATATATATATATAGTTTTTATTAAATTTACTTTTTAAAATCTATAAAATTCTAATACACCGAACGTAAGATTTTGAATCTTAAAAGTCAAGAAATTGGACAATTTTTTTTTTACTTATGGGTAATGATTTTCTAAAAACCTCCCACCAAAAGCTTAAACTTAAAATTAGGTTGTGATTTCTCCACACTCAATCTTGTATTGAGCCGGAGTACGCTTGCACCCAACTTTAAGTTGGGCCTAGATACGTCCACACCCAATCTAGAGTTGGGTTAGGACGAGTCCACCCCCAACTTCAATTGTGTTGAGGCATATCCACAACCAATTTCTCTTGTATTCAGCGTAATGCTAAACCTAACTCCTATTAGGTTCGACATACTGCGGAACCCAAATATACCTGAGTTTAGCGTACAGCTGAACTTAATTCCTTTTGGGTTCACCCAACTTCTATTGGATTCGGCGTACTGCTGAACCAAATACACCTGGGTTCAGCGTACAAGCTGAACCCAACTCTTATTAGGTTCGACGCACTGCTGAACCACATACACCTGAGTTCAGCGTACAAGCTGAACCCAATTCCTTGTGGGTTCGGCGTATAGCGGAACCCAACTCCTATTGGTTTCAACGTACTATTGAACCCAAATACACTTGGGTTCAACGTATAGCTGAAAAGTAACCCCACTATAAGCCTCTCCTACTCTGGGCTTGGGCTAGTGATTATGATACCCATCACATCCCATTAATTATGAACAAGTAGCCCATGCTTATATTAATAAGATGTGATGGCATCAACAGTAAAATAATATTATTCTATCATTACGAGATTACATCTCTACCCCTCATATATCGTACGAAGCAAGTCAAGATAGGTAATATGAAATGAAGCTTGAGTACATAGAAAAAAGGTTCGAAACCTTATGCTCTTAGACATAAACACATTTTTTCTTTTCTTCCCTTACGTATACATCTTTTTCTCCTTCTTCTTTTCTATCTTCATTAATGTCTTTTTATCATACAAAATATCTCGTACTGACTTGATCTTTGGAGGGTCCCCAACAACACTCATAGGGGTCTCTAAAGGACTTTGTGCAGGTATTCATTCAAGAGAAGATTTACAACCCGTGAAGATATCTATTAAAGAGGAAGCCGATACAATCTGAAAGTGAAGGTTGTAGAATGCACCGTGAATGATCTGCAAGGGTCCTTCAGAATAATTCCTTTCAAAATATTCCATATGATTTTTATAGCCTCATCAGTTGGCGCTGTCTATGAGAACTCTTACAAAGGCAACCCTTAGCTGAGATGACAACGATCACTTCTCCTAGGCCCTTCTACTAGTGGGGAATGAATATTTTAGGACCCTTCCCCAAAGCAACAAGGAAAAGATATTTGTTCTAGTGGTTGTTGACTACTTCACTAAGTGGATAGAAGCTGAAGGACTAGCAAATATCAAAGCCAACAAAATGATCTATTAGGGTTTAGGGTTTAGGATTTAAGGTTTAGGTTTTAGAGTTCAGGGTTTTAGGGTTTAAGGTTTAGGGGCTTTAGGGTTTGGGGTTTGGGGTTTGG
>Ga0307515_10006097_pt1 | contig 24237 bp, 12 predicted proteins | sample 17_EM_MG_FD_194513 | JGI IMG/M metagenome (GOLD analysis project Ga0307515, IMG submission 194513) | Populus trichocarpa ectomycorrhiza microbial communities from riparian zone in the Pacific Northwest, United States - 17_EM | ecosystem: Host-associated > Plants > Roots > Unclassified | place... | reverse complement strand
ATCGTATTGAGTGCAGGCACTCGCCTGCGGCGAGTGTGGACGAGTCCACTTTGGCTGAATAAGCCAAAGCCTTGGCACGGATAGAACACGTTAAACGAGAGGTGCTGACTAAGCTCTGGACATACTGCGAGGTCGAAGTCCGTATATAATCTATCCCTTGCATAAATAGGTACCGTGTAGATGTAGCCCGTACACACCAAACAAAGAATATCAACTTCCTCAATACCAGTAGCAACTAGATAGCTTCATCAATTAAATAAACCACCAATATGGTCAGAAATCATACGTCCAACGATGAGGACTTTGTTCCGCCCACTTAATATCCTAAGTTATTGCGTCGGATAAAGAAAAAACCACTACCTACGCCAAAACTACTACCTTATTTTGAGCCTCTGCCTATCTATAATAAAAATACCTATAGCACCCCAAAGCTTCCACACCATATCGATTCTGGCGATCCCTATTAAATATTTAAACTGTTTTAGACTAACGAGCTGCTAGATAAGCTTATAAAGTTTATAAATTAAAACACTAAGCTGCACCCAACGCCTAAAGAGAAGAAACCAAAAGATAGTCCTCGGCTATAGAAACCGGTATACAGGCTAGAGCTTTATGCGTACTTAGCAGTGCTTATATATATAGGCTTACATATAGAACCTACTATTAAGGATTACTAGTATAAAGACTTTAGCTATAGTATAATGCATATTATTGGACAATATATAGGATATAACCGGTAGTAGTAAATTAATTACTACTTTTACTGCACCGCACTAAGGGAGGAAGACGATAAGGACTTTTAGAATACTTTTAAAAGAATACAGAACCTTAGTAAGTACCTCCGCCTTCACTGTAGGGAGTTCTATTAGCCAGGAATTAACCTCGCCGTTAATAAGACAATTAAAGGCTTTACTAGCCGTGCACCTAAAATAGTAAATATTCCTACTAAGCCAACGCCAGAGGGCTTCAAAATATGGGTACTAGGCAATTGTTACGGCACTGGCAGAACTTAGTAGAACTTAGTTGGCAGAACTTGGTAGAACTTCGCGGTCACATAACTAGAGGACCGCATAAAAGAACCCTACTTTGACCGGCGCTGCTCTTCTTCTCCTTTCCTTTCTCTAGCTTTAGATCCTCGTTTATAGACTACCAATCGTATAGGCTTACGCGTCCCTCTTGCCGTACTCGTGCCTTAATTAATTAAGTCGCTAACATTATTTAAAGCTCGTCTACTCTTCTTCCTAAGAAGGAACTTAAAAAATATCTACGGACCATAAATAAGAATAGAACACAGAAGTAGACCTAAAGACTATTATTAGAACCAGAAGACTAGAAAAGAACAACAAAATCTATAGAATACGTATAGACTAAAACCCCTATAAGAATCCTATTAGAAGTTACCCTAACAACCATATTACTATACTAAGAACTATAGCGGCCGGCAAAGCAGCCGTAGGACCCTTAAATACCTCTAATGGTAAAACAGCAACTAACTTAAACTCCTAGGTGGAGCTTATAGCAGCTAATGCCGAAATTAAATAACTTTAAGAGCTGCTTAAAGCCAGAGAACCCCTTATACCTAGCGAAGAGTTATCGGACACCTAGAGACTTGCTACGGTCCTTAAGGCCCTAGCCTAATATACAGTATTAGCATCGTTACGGTCCGCAAAGGTCGCGGACCCCCCGTTGCTTATAGACGGAACTAACCCTATATTTAATAATTAGAAGCTTTAATTACAGGATAAGCTCGAAGTTAATGCGGACTACTTCCCTACTACTTAGGCTAAAATGGCCTACGTCTTTGGCCGTACCAGTAGGGATATATAGACGCACCTACGTCCTTAATATATATAGGACTTGGCAGATCCCTTCCTCTCCAGAGAAGAGATAATTATACACCTGTCTTCTATCTATAAGGACCCCTTTAAAGTACAGAACGCCCAACTTAATTATAAAAGCCTAAATATAAAAACGACGGAGACCTTCTTAGCCTTTTAGACCCGCTTTCTATACCTAGCCGGCTAGGCTTAAATTCCCTAGGAAGATTTAATGCTAGACCTATTTAATAAGCTTACCCTAGACTTACAGCAAGCTATACTGCTAGTTTTTACTACTATATAGACGCTAAAGGAACTTACGGACTAGTGCTTAGCTATTAACTAAGGCCTCCGCCGAATTAAGGCATACGCCGAACGGTATAAAGCCAGAAACCCTTTAAATCAGACTATAGGCAATATAAGAACAGTCTATAATGCCCCAGCATAATCGGTAACCCCTACAGCACCACCTATATAGCCCGCCGCCAATTTAGCAGCTAGCCGTGCGGCTAGCCCTGCTATAGGTCTAGCAAATGCTCGGCCTATATATAGTAACCCCTATATATAGGCCCTTAGTAATTAAGGAGCTTGCTTCTCTTACGGTTAGAAAGGCCACTATATAAAGGATTGTCTAATAAACGTAAAAGCGGACGAGGTCCTATTAATCTAGGAGGATAGCGTAGAGTTGGAAAAAGAGGAACCCTAAAGGAAGACTCCTCTCTAGGGTTAAAAGGAATTAATATGTCAGATGTTAATCTAGGTTAGCTAGTTAGTAGAAGAAACTGCATTATCCCTTATACTTTATTCCGCAATAGATACTAAGTTTTAACCTCTGCTTTAGCTAACTCTAGAGTAAATGCCTTTGCCTTAATAGATACCTAGTATGCCGTAAAGCTGGCTAACTTTCTAAATATACCTATTAAAGAACTACCTAAACTAATTCCTATCCGCGGGTATAACGGGCGGATAGGACTACCTATTACGACTATCTTGCGGATTTACCTCTATATTGACGGACAAAGGTAGTATAACGCCCCCTTCCTTATTATGGACCTAGGTAGCTATAATATAATTTTAGGGCGAAAATAGCTAGCCTATTTAGGCTTATAGCTTAATATATGAAGTAGACGGCTTATCTAGCCCAAAACCCTACCCCTAACCCCTTCCTTTATAAAAGAAATCAGTATTATAATAAAAAACCTTATACGGCCCTAGATTAATACTATTTACTAGGCCGATGCTATACGTAGGGACTAGGCCTTTAAGAAAGATATACAGCTTAATTTATAACGGATCTGTATACTACGTTGCCCCTAGACTACCTATATCACGCTACCCGCATTAAAGACCTAGGAAGTTAATAGTAACCTAGAAAAGCCCCCTATAGAGAGCTTAGGCCCTATATAGCTATAAAGAATAGTAAGGGACGTCGGACGTTACACTAAACTAATAGATTAGAGGGATAACCTACAGAAGATGGAATAGGAGCTAAGAAAGATTATAAACCCTAGACCGCAAAATACGGTCCGGAAAACGGCTATAAGGAAACCAGTAGACCTCCCACTAGTTAATGTCTGCTGTATTAGTGCCGTAGGATTCTACCAGAACTTAGTTCAGCCTAATACCGTCGCCTTTATAATAAGCTTATACAAAATTAATTAAATAATTAAGGAAAAGGGAAGTAAGCTTAGCGGATAAGAAAGCGAGCTTATAGATAAGGAACTAGTAGAACAAAAGCTGCCCTATTAACACCAGAAATTTAAGGATATATTCTCTAAAGCAGCGTCTAATATACTTCTACCTTACTAACCGTATAACTATAAGATTGAGATTAAGCAGGGCAAAGAAAACACCCTTAGCTTTAGCCCCCTCTATAAGTAGTCTATTACCGAATTATAGGCCACGAAGTAGTATCTTATTAATAACCTAAATAAGGGCTTTATTAAGCCTAGCTAAGCCCCTTTCGCCTCGCCTATTTTCTTTATTAAAAAGCTAAATAAAGGACTCCGCTTCTGTATTAACTACTATAAGCTAAATAATATAACCCGCAAGGACCGCTATCCGCTGCCCCTACTTAATAAGACTTTAGCCCAAATAAGTAAAGCTAAAGTCTTTATAAAGCTTAATATCCGCTAGGCCTTCTACTAAATTAGGATAGACCCTAGGTCTAAAGATCTTACTATATTTTAGACCCGTTACGGAACGTATAAATATAAAATGCTCCCTTTTAGACTGACTAACGGACTAGCTACGTATTAGCGGTATATAAATAATATACTCTTTAACTACCTTAACGATTTCTATACGGCCTATTTAAATAATATTATAATTTACTCTAAAAACGAGCTAGAATACGAGGAGTACGTCTATAAAGTCCTATAACAGCTCCGCGAGGCTAGCCTCTAGGTCAACATTAAGAAGTTAGAGTTTAGTGTTAAGTATATAAAGTACCTAGGTTTTATTATTAGTATAAACGGAATTAAAACCAACCTAGAGAAAACAGCCGCAATTAACTAGTAGGCACCCCTATAGACCATAAAGAGGGTATAATCCTTTTTAGGGTTTTATAACTTTTACCAACGCTTTATTAAGAACTACAGTAGGATTACCCGGCCTCTTAACCATCTTACTAAAAAAGACTAGCCCTTCCACTTTAACGCTATATATAGGCAGGCCTTTAATAAGCTTAAGAAACGGCTAGTATCGGCTCCCCTACTTGCCTATTTTAACCTAGAACGGCCCTTAATGCTAAAAACTAATGCCTTAGACAGCGCGATAGCTGGTGTTTTTTCCTAAAAGTAACCAGACGGAGAGTGGCACCCTATTATATACTATTTAAAGACTATAATAGATGCCGAGCTAAATTACCACATCCATAATAAAGAAATGCTGGCTATTATCTCTAGCTTTTAGCACTAGCGTATATAGCTAGAGGGGACCCCTAAGCTGATTAAGGTAGTTTTAGATTATAAGGCCCTAGAATACTTTATAATAACTAAGGCCCTTACGGCCTAGTAGGCACGCTAGGCGGATACCCTATCTTAGTTTAACTTCTTAATTATATATAGACTAGGCGCTATAAACTGTGTGGACGCTCTTATAAGGCGTAAGCAAGACCTAAATAACTAAATAGCTATAAAGATCTTACTACGGACCTAGACGCTACTACAACTAGAACACCTTAACCCCTAAATACGGGCAGAACTAAGTACGGACTCCTTAGACGCCAAGATATATTCTATTAACTCCTCTAAACTTAACCTTATTAATAAATTACTATAGGCCAACTAAACGACCCCCTCTCTATAAGAATACCGTAAAAAGGTAAAGAACATTACCAGCCTATAGTCCCTTAAAAACGGACTACTTAAGCACTAGGAACGGCTAGTAGTAGCTAAGGAATAGAACTTACGGACCCGGCTTATTGCCGAAGCTTATACCTAGGTCTCTACGGCCTACCCTAAAAAAAATAAGACCTATAAGATTATTAGTGACCGCTACTACTGGCCCGGAATAGTTATAGATATTAACCGTTATATACGGAACTGCGACAGCTGCCGTAGATCTACAATTCCACGAGATAAAACCCCAGGACTATTGAAACCTCTCCTAATACCCGACCGCCCCTAGCAGTATATCTCTATAGACTTCTATAAGCTACCTATAAACCGCGACGGATATAATATAGTTATAATTCTAGTTAACCGCTTTGGTAAGCGCCTATTTTTAATTCCCTATTATAAAAATATTAATACTAAGGAGGCGGCCTAACTATATATTTACTACGTCTACCGCATTTACGGACCACTAGATACTATTATATTCGATCGCGGCCCATAATTTATATCGGCCTTCTAGAACGAGTTTACCCAAATCCTAGGTATTAGGTTAAAGCTCTTTACAATATACTACCCCTAGACAGACGGCTAGACGGAGATTATAAATTAATATTTAGATTAGAGACTCCGGCCTTTTATTAACTACTTCTAGAATAACTGGGGCGAACTACTACCCCTAATAGACTACGCCTAGGCGACCCTACCCTATAACTTTACGGGATTTGCACCTATCTAACTAGAAATGGGGTATTTACCCTAAATAAGCTTTAACTGGGATAGACTAGAAGGACCATAGACCGTACGCGAGAAACTGTCTTATAAGGAAGCCTAGCAGTACGCCAAGCGCTTAAAAGAAGCCTAGACGGTAGCCCGTATAAATCTAGAAAAGGCCTAGAAATTAATGGAATAGTAAGCAAATAAGCATAGGCGCGAACCCAACTTTACCGTAGGCGATATAATCTGGGTTATAATAAAGAACTAGAAGATGGAACGGCCTAGCTATAAGCTAAACTATTAGATAGCGGGACCGTATAAAGTCCTTAAGAAGATAGATAACTTATATAAAGTAAAGCTCCCAGATTTAATTAAGGTTTACCCCGTTTTCTTACCGGATAAGCTATAGAAAGCTATAAATAACCTATTACCTAGACAAAAAAACAAACCTCCCCTACTAATTTAAGTTAATAGTAATAATAAATGGGAAATTAAAGAAGTACTGGCCTGTAAACTAGTAAGGAAAACGCTAAAGTACCACGTTAGTTAGAAAGGCTATAACCTAGATCTTACCTAGTACCCTATATAGAACTTTATTAGCAGTCCCTATAAGCTTTAAGAATTCTATAACTACTACCCTAATAAACTAGGACCCCTAAAGTACCTAGACAAGTAGATAGAGTACTAGTATAGCAAAGATAATAAGCTACCGGAAGAATATAAAGATAAGAACGCCCTATAAGCATAATACGGACTATAAAGCCTAAGGGTAGACTTTTACGGAGGGGGGGGTAATGTTACGGCACTAGCAGAACTTGGCAGAACTTAGTTAGCAAAACTTGGCAGAACTTCGCGGTCACGTGACTAGAGGACCGCATAAAAGAACCCTACTTCAACCAGCGCTGCTCTTTTTCTCCTTTCCTTTCTCTAGCTTTAGATCCTCGTTTATAGACTACCAATTATATAGGCTTGCGCGTCCCTCTTGCCGTACTCGTGCCTTGATTGACTGAGTCGCTAACAGCAATTAGGGCTACGTACTTAATTAGATATTTTATACAAAAGGCAGCAAGGGAGGCCTATATAATTTAGATCTACACTAGCATTAAGATAAAGGCTTTTTAAAGACATAGGTAGTAGTGCTTAATTTCCTTATATAGTAAGATAACGTTACCAGCAAGCGCCTTTATCCTCCCAATAAGCACATAGTTTGGCTTAATAATCTATTTACGTCCGTCCGACTTCTTTAACAACTTTAAGAGCTTAGAATCGGCGGTATAGGCACTGTTTAAACAACTAGAACAAAACATAAGGAGCAGGAGGAGGCTAGAGAGCAGAAAATAGTATTAAACTTAGGAATAAATCTACCACCAATTAAGCAAATCAACTCGTTGCTGGCCGACCTGAAATTAATATACAACTCTTAAATTCCTTAGGGTACATTATACGCAGAGACTTTAGAGGATAGTACGGTAATAGAGTTCGCCTAAAAGGACGCTTAGGTAGTCCTATTTATAAGTACTGTTGCTAACGGTAAGTGTATTTAATTTCTAAAACCTTAACACCATACCCGCGAGCTAATAACGTCATACATCACCAGCTTTAGAAAAGGTTAAGCGACTACAAAGACGGCCAGCTATAACGGCCAGCGGCGCTACACAGACTCGGAAGATCTTTAGCGATGACACTAGGAAGTAGTTATAGATACCAGCGTTTATTAACTTCTACAATCGCTTTATAAAAGGTGTTAATACTGCCGACCAGATAAGGTCATATTATTCCTCTCTTAAGCGTCACCGGAAGACTTAGAAACCGCTATTTCACTTCCTTATTAATACAATCGTCACCAACTGCTTTAAGATGTCCTCCTTTGCTGCTCCAGGCTGGCCAAACAAGGCTAGCCATAAAGCCTTTGTCGAACGACTCGTCAACTCCCTCTTTAAGCACTCGATGCGCGCCACTAAGGCCTCCTGCCAGCGCGTTCCTATAAGCCGAATACAATAGTACCCAGCGGTAGAGCATAGATACAAGCCAGAGAAGATAAACAATAAAGATATAGCTTACTCGGCGTACTCCAAAGCAGAAAGGAAAGCTTCCACTAAGAGATTAGGCGGTAGGAAGCCTTTGGGCGATCTAGCAATAAATACCGTTCAGAAACCTCGTGAGCAGTGGAAGAGACCTCAGAGGACTGCTAGGACTAAATTCAGGTATAGACTCTGCCGAATACCGCTCTGTAAATCAGGGCCTTGCTAGCAGAAACATATCGATCAAATCAATACTAAAGATTGACTGTAGATAGACAATATTTATATATATCTGAAGCTTCATGCGAATCTCAAGTGTATGGCAGAACGCCTTACCGCCAACGACGCAGCTGTTTGATTGGTTGAGCTTGGGCCACCATTTTACGGACGAATCTATCTATGCAAGGGATATAGACATTGACCGCATCTACTGCATCACAAATCAATCAATATTCATCGTCTGCGTCATCTCTATCATTAATTAGACCCTTAAGACTGCTCCGCTGTGACCTTATGAATTTGTAATTTCAATAGGTAGAGGCAGAGGCAGAGGAAGAAGTAGAGGAAGAAGCTCTACTACCTTGTTGGTGTAACGGCGCTATCGCACGTTACCTGCCAAATTCTGCCATATTCTGCCGACCTGCGATTGGCCCGCCTAAAGCTAGCGCCTTGGCGGCTTACCCTATATATTTGTTTACATCGGTTCTGGCGACCCCTTTTCCTTCTCTTTAGCTTAGTATCTTCGTAATATAGCATTCGTTCAAGCTTTGGTTCAGAGGCATTTATTCGAGCCGTGATATTATACTAAGCTCTCCCTACCTTGCCTGGGAAGGCCTCAATAATATCCCACCCTAAAGAAACTTTGTCTGCAACGACGCATTAACGCGCTATACTTAGACACTAAACAACTCTACATTGCCTGGGAAGGCCTAGATAATATCCTACCTTATAAGCTAAATAGGACTAGACCTGTACCCCTAGAATTGAAACTAAAGTATATAATACCAACGAACCTTAGGAAGCTAATAATGGCACCTAAAGCAAGCTTATCTAAGAGAGCTGCCTTTACCCGAGAGGAACCTAAGATCTAATTGGGATTAGAAATTAAAGACAATAATAACGTCGTAGACGTACGCAAGCAGATTTATGCCCTTGCAGCCAGCTAGGAAGCCAATTATCTTAAAGCGAGAAATATATAAGAGACCCTATAAGAGATCCTAGAAAGCCTTACGGCCCTATAAAATAGCCTAGCTTCCCCTTCTTAAAGCCCTAGCCAACCTATTTACTCTACTGAATGCGATATACTAGGGAGTATAGATATAATAATAAAGTAATTAAAGTCCGTTAAGCTCCTTAACCCCCTACTACTATCTAATGGGATAGACCCTATCTTTAAGAATTAGAGGATTTAAGTATAAGGAAAGCTCTGTGTTAACCACAACTATTTCCTTTCTAAAGAAGCTAAAATACTTTACCTCTTTAGTTGAACTACTAGGGACGCCTAACGGCACCTTTAAGCTAAGTTTAAGGACGACTCCCCTGTTTAATTTATATCCGTTAATAAGATAATACGGCACTTAGCGGCTATTTATATTAACCTAAATAAAGTATAGGATACCTGTTATAACTATAATTGCCTAATAATAAAACCGAACTAACCCTTTACTAAATTCTAGACTTAATTCCTATACCTTACAGGAGAAGGCCAGGTCCCCCTTAAGAACTACTAATTAGACCTATATAATAAGCTAATAATCCGGCTATAAGAAAAGATCGCTATAACCTTAAATAACCTACTAACCTATAAAAGACTCGCAGCTTATTGCTTATTATTAGACTTAGAACTAAAGCGGATTAATACCCGCCCTAATTAGCAAAAGCAACTCCGTAATAATTAGAACTCGCTAGCTATACCTATAAGAGCTAGAGCAGGAAGATAAGTTATAACTACTCTTTTACTAAAGGCGGTTATAACTATATACTAGCGAGCCTCGCCTAACTAGTTACGTACTATACTATTAACTAGTATTTACCGCAATACTTTAATTAACCCTGCCTTAGTTATATACTTTAACTGCAATAAGCAGGGTTACTTTACCTTATCCTGCCCGGAGCTAAAAGATATAGGCGATATTAAGGAGATAGAGGAAGAAGAAACGTTAGATAAGTTAGGAAAAGAGGAACCCTAGGGAAAGACTCCCCCCTAGGGTACCCTATCGATCTTAAAAAGATTAATCTTAGTTAGTTAATAGGTAGAAAGCATTTTACGTTTTTATATATAGTATCTTAAAATGGATATAGAGTTAATATAACCGCCCTTATTAACACTAGAGCAAATAGCTTCGCCTTTATAAATACTACCTGTATAAATAATATTGCCAAGTTTCTAAATACAGAAGCCATCTAACTAGAGAAGCCTATTTAGGTAAAAGGCTATAATAGCTAAGCTGGTTGGCCCGTTACCTACGTCTTAAAGTTATATATTGCTCTTAATAGATAACGCTAATATAGTATCCCCTTTTATATCCTAGACCTAGGGTTTTATAATATAATCCTTAGATGAAAATAGATGTCCTATTTTAATATCTGGTTAAATATATAATAAAGACAGTTTATCTAGCTAGAAGATAGACTAAGGTTGCCCTCCTTTATTAGGGAGATCCAAACCAACCGTAAGATACTAGCTGTAAGGGCTAACCCTACCTACTAGTAGGATGTCCGGGCCTATGACCTAGCCTTTACCTAAAAAGACGCCCGCCGCGAAGCTGGAAAGAACTCCATACTAATAAAGATACTCTCCTAAAGCGCTATATTTAAAGAGGACTCTATATATAAAAGCGGGACAGATAGTAATATAGACAACGTTTAAATTGCACGGATTTAACCGGTATGGAAAAGAATATATTAATAGGATATAAGGGATAACCTCTAAAAGATGTAATAGGAGCTAAAAGGGGTAATAATAACGCTAGTACCCTAGAAGTCCCTAAAGTTATATATGCCCCTATTATTAGGCAACCCCCCTATTATAGACATTGCTATAATTAGCGCTATAGCGTTTTACTTTAATATATACCGGAAGGATAATAAGGTCTTTATAATAAGCCTATATAAGATTAACCAAATTATTAATAATAGAGAGGAAAGGCTAGCTAAGGAAACTGATAAGGAACTAGTTAAACGCCTCCTTCCTACTATTTATATAAACTATAAGGATGCATTTTTAAAGGCGGCCTTAGATAAGTTACCCCCCCACTAAATATACGATTATAAGATTTAATTAGAAGCTAATAACTTACTAGGCTATAGCCCCCTCTACTATTAATTAATAGATAAGCTAAAAGTAATAAAGCAGTATTTAATTAATAACCTAGATAAAGGGTTTATCGAGCTAAGTTAAGCCCCTTTTACTTCCCCTATCCTATTCGTAAAAAAGCCTAATAGAGGCCTTTATTTTTGTATTAACTATTAGAAGCTAAACGCTATTACTTAAAAGAACCGGTATCTTATTCCTTTAATTAATGAGACCCTTATATATCTAAGCTAGGTAAAGATCTTTACTAAACTTAATATCCGCTAAGCTTTTTACCGAATTAGGATAGACCCTATATCTAAAGATTTAACAACATTCCGTACCTATTATGGTTCCTATAAATATAAAGTTCTTCCCTTTAGACTAATAAACGGACCGGCTATATACTAAAGGTATATAAATAACGTTCTTTTTAATTACCTTAATAAATTCTACACAGTATACCTAGACGACATTCTTATATACTTAGACGATAAACTTAAGTATTAAGTTTATATTAAGAAGGTCCTAGAGAGACTATAGAACGCGGGCTTATAAGTTAATATTAAGAAATAGAAGTTTAGGGTAAAATGTATAAAATACCTTGGGTTTATTGTAACTATAGAAGGAATTAAGGTTAACCCTAAAAAGGTAGAGGCAATCCGTAACTAGAAGCCCCCTTATATAGTAAAAGGAATTTAGTCCTTCCTTAGCTTCTATAACTTCTACCACTAGTTTATTTATAACTATAGAATTATGGCAAAACCTCTTATATAACTAACTAGGAAGGATACGCCTTTTGTCTTTAATAATAGCTATATAAAAGCCTTTAAAGAGATAAAGGATCGGCTTATCTCTTCCTTAATCCTTTATTACTATAACCTAGACTTTAAATTAATACTAGAAACGGACGCCTCTAATAGGGTTATAGCGGGAATTCTATTATAGTTATATCTAGACGGTAAATAGTACCCTATAGCTTTTTTCTTAAAGATAATAGACCCGGCTAAGTATAACTATAAAGTATATAATAAAGAAATGCTAGCTATTATTTAATTACTCTCTTAATGGCGCGTAGAGCTTAAAGGTATAAATTCCCGGATTAAGATATATACAGATTATAAAGCCCTAGAGTATTTTATAACTATAAAGCAGCTTACTAGATAATAGGCCTAGTAGGCCAAAATACTCTCCTAATTCTTCTTTATAATTATATATTGTTCTAGTAAGTAAAACTCTAAGGCTAATGCTCTAACCTAAAGAGAATAAGATGTAGGACCCTAGGATAAGCTAAAGACCCAATATTGGACGTGCGCCCTCCTTTATCTAAAATAGCTTGACCTACGGATCCTTAAGGAGCTAGACTCCTAGTAAAATAAGCTAGCACTAATAGAGGAGTCCTTAAATAAGCTAATAGGGCTAATTAACCGCCTTTTAACTGTAAACCGCATAGCTAATGCCCTAAGGGCCCTCTGCGAATAAGCCGTAAAAGGAGACCCCAATTTTAAGACGGAGGAAGGATTGCTCCTATACTAGGAGCGGCCTATAGTCTCTAACGTTAATAATCTATAGACTAAACTAATCCGCGAAGCTTATTACTAAGTCTTTATGGTATACCCTAGTAAGAATAAGACCCATAAAATTATTAACTACCGCTACTACTAGCCAAGAATAGTTGTGGATATTAATTAATATATATAGAACTATAAAGACTACTAGAGAGCTATAATCCCATAGGATAAGACCCTAGGACTACTTAAGCTACTCCTAATACTAGAGCGCCCTTAGTAGTATATTTTTATAGACTTCTATAAACTACTTAGGGACCATAACAGATATAATATAGTTATGGTTATAGTTAACCGCTTTAGTAAACGCCCATTCTTAATTCTATATTATAAGAACATTAATACTAAAGAGGCAGCCTAGCTATATATCTATTACGTCTACTAAATCTATAGACTACTAGATACTATTATGTCTAATTATAGGCTATAGTTTATATTAGCCTTTTGGAATAAGTTTACCCGGATCCTAGGCATTAAGCTAAAGCTTTCTATGGCTTATTACCCCCAGATAGATGGTTAGACAGAGATTATAAATTAGTACCTAGACCAGAGGCTTAGGCCCTTTATTAACTATTTCTAGAATAACTAGTCTAAACTACTACCCTTAATAGACCATGCGCAAGCAACCTTACCCTATAACTCTATAGGGTTTGCCCCGATTTAGCTAGAAATGGGATACTTACCCCGCATAAGCTTTAACTAGAAAAGGCTAGAAGAACCCTAGACTGTATAAGAGAAGCTATCCTATACTAAGGCCTAATAGTACGCTAAACGATTAGAGGAGGCCTGGATAGTAGCCTATAAGAACCTAGAAAAAGCTTAGAGGTTAATAAAATAGTAGGCGAATAAACACTATTAAGAGCCTAATTTTACCCCTGGCAATATAGTCTAGGTTATAATAAGGAATTAGAAGACTAAACGACCTAGCCGTAAGCTGGACTACCAGATAGTAGGACTGTATAAGGTTTTTAAGAAAATAGGCAACTTATATAAGATAAAGCTCCCAGATTTAATTAGAGTTTACTTTATCTTCTTACTAGATAAGTTACGGAAAGCTATAAATGACCTATTACCTAGATAAAAGAATAAGCCTCCCCTACTAGTTTAAGTAAACGGTAATAGTAAATAGAAGGTTAATAAAATACTAGCCTATAAGATAGTATGGGAAACGCTAAAATACCGTGTCTAATAGAAGGGCTATAATCCTAACCTAACCTAGTACCCTACGTGGAACTTTATAGGCTACCCCTAAAAGCTTAAAGAATTCTATAACTAATACCCTAATATACCTAGACCTCTAAAGTACCTAGACGAATAGATAAAATGCTAGTATAATAAAGACGATAAGTTACTAAAAGAATATAGGGATAAAAACGCCCTAAAGCCCTAATACAGCTATCTGCCAAATTCTGCTATATTCTGCCGTTTTCTGCCAGTACCGTAAAATATTAGATGTCCAGGAACTTTAACCGCCAATTAAAGTTGTCTAATTAGTTAGATCCGTGCTAAGACTTTTAGCGGCTACTCTTTTTAGCCTAGTACTTCCACTTAGCCTATAATTACCCTTTATATTTAGTCTGGACGTACTTATATCCCCTTTATCTCCTTATCTTATATTTTGTAATCCCACGTTTATAAGCCTAGTGCTACCCTATTTCTAACTAAGCCTAAGGGCAGGCTTTCTTTAAAGAGGGGGGTAATGTAACGGCGCTATCGCACGTTACCTGCCAAATTCTGCCATATTCTGCCGACCTGCGATTGGCCCGCCCAAAGCTAGCGCCTTAGCGGCTTACCCTATATATTTGTTTACATCGGTCCTGGCGACCCCTTTTCCTTCTCTTTAGCTTAGTATCTTCGTAATACAGCATTCGTTTAAGCTTCGGTTCAGAGGCATTTGTTCGAGCCGTGACAGTCGGGGCGTAAAATGTAATGTACTTTGCATTCTGCATAGGTAATAAAAATGGGACTAGGTGTACACGCGCATGGAGATATTGGGGAAAATGCTCTATCTACTATGGCTAAGCGAGAGATTCCCAAGGGTTTCCTATTACTTGGCCAACCGGATTTCAGCCGAAGATCCGAATTCTGCTAAAAGCTTTAAAACACCACCAAATCTTCCTTTCCTTACCACCAAGGCAGCGAGCTGTCAGCTCGCTGTAGTTTTATCACCGACTGACTGTTGACTGACTGTAACTACCCTATACGCAGACTGACTGCTAGCCAGAGTTGGTAATAAGCAAGCAAGCCAAGCTGAGAGGTCTCAGCTTGCTTGCTTGCAATTTTTGACGCCTTCAGCTTGCTTGCTTGGCTTGTTTGGGTTAAATCGTTCGGCTTGCTTGCTTGCTTGGCCGCTTGATTGATTTTATATAGAAATTTTTAGTGTATAAAAAACTAAGGCTGGAGTTACCTTAAAGCTCCTTTACAGCTATAATTTATAGTAATAATACGGTGCAGATAGTCATTACGAGGCTTGGCGTGGTGTTTCGGACGGAGGCTTCAAGAGAGGCTCCAAGGGAGGCTCTAAAAGGACGCGAGAGGCACGTGCTGTTGCACGTGATATGTCACGTGAAAGTACACGTGCGAAGCATATATACGCTCGGCACGGAAAAATGAATAAACGTGTTTGTTTATAGTATTTGCATTCAAAAATATATCATTAGATTCAACTCTTAACCCGAGAATTTATATATATATTTCCTATCAAGCGGGCAAGCAAGCAAGCAAGCTGGGCCTTATTTAGCTTGCTTGCTTGCCCAAATCGGGCCTTTCAGCTTGCTTGTTACCAACTCTGCTCCTACCCTGTCTATTATAGAACGAGCAGCTATAATACGGAAGGCAATAGCCGAAATAGTTAAATTACGGGCCAAATAAGCTGTTAATAGCGCCCTATATTACCGTAACGGACCTAATACGACCTTAGTTTATAACCTCCCGCTTAATTTTAAAGTCCTTGTATAGCATAAAAGCGGCAACTGGACGGGACCTTACTATTTACTGGCCGTAGAAAACGAAATGTGCTGTATATAACTCCCTAGCGGACCGACTAGCTTTAGGAGCACGTCCGTAAAACCCTACTTTCGGCCCGAAAACACCTATAATATTAAGCTAGACGAACTGGAAGCACCTATTAAACCAGACGAACCGGAAGTACCCGCTGAGCTAGATGAACTGGAAGCACCTATTAAACTAGACGAACTGGAAGCACCCGCCGAACTAGATAAACTAGAAGCACCCCTGCCTACCTTAGAAGTCCCCTAGAAACCTACTAAACCTACTATAAAGCGTGGTTGAGGACGCCCCTAAAAGCACCCTATAACTAAGAACACCGTAATAGAAAATCACCTAACCTCCGCAGGAATATCTGCAAGGCAATCTCTGCCTGCGGATATATTAGTTCTAGTATAGGAAACCCCTTTTACGGACTTACGACGTAAAGAGATCAACGGACTACTTAAGAAGGGCGTCTTTGCGGTTATAATAGAGAAAGACGTTCCGTAAGGCGTCTATATATTTAACTTATGCTTTGTTAATAAAATTAAGCACCCTAGTACTAATAAAGCCTTTAAAAAGTTAAGGCTTATTATACAAGCTTATAACGACTAGGGAAAGGACTTAGTCCTTACGTAATTGCCTACAATTTAATGAGTTAGTTAACGGATTATACTTGTACTTACGCCTAGACTACAGCAAACTAAGCTAGTAGCCCTATACTTACGGGATATCTTATAAGCCTACGTGTAGTCTAATACCTACCTAAGTAGGGATATCTTTATATAACTACCCTGCGAGCTTAACCTATAACTAGGAACAATTTTATGGGTTATAAAACCTCTTTACGGAGTACTAGAAGCCGGAAACCATTAGTTTAAGACATATTACTAGCACTATATTAGTAAACTTAAAATGGAACAGTTAACCTACAACCCCTGCCTTCTATATACCCCATTAAACGGCCTTAATATTGTTGGACTCTAAATAGATAATACTCTCTTTTTAGCGGACTAGACTTTTACGGATGCTAAAAAGACTAAACTCTAAGAAGCTAAGTTCCTAGCAAAGCCGCGAGAGTAGTTAACTAAGTAGACTCCGATTAAGTTTAACGGAGGCTTAATTATATAAAAGGGTAATTTAATCTAGCTAACTTAGGAACACTAAGCTTAAAACCTAAAGCCCGTTATAGTAAAGCCTACAGACCTTACTAGTTCCCGCGGAGAGACCTATAAGACTGTAAATATACTGTACTAGTCTTTAATTAAGTGCAAATAAGTAACCCGAAGTGTACTAGCTTCTAAACTATATGCACTAGCCCATAGCTTTAATATAGCAGCCGCAATTAAATTAACGGTCCAGAAGATTCTATAACTGGAGCAGTTACCCCTAGTTTTATACACCGATTTAAAGTCCCTCTACGACTGCCTAGTTAAACTAGGTACGATATAAGAGAAGAGGCTTATAGTCGACCTAATGTGCTTATATTGGGCCTATAAACGACGCGAGATTATAGAGGTCAAATGGATTAGCGGCGGAAATAACCTAGTAGACGCCATAACTAAGGCAAAGCCGTATTAAGCCCTTAAAACCCTAATTAACACAAATAGGCTTAACCTAGAAGTTATAGAATGGGTAGAACGGGACTAACGGAGCACCTACGGTACGTCTACGGCCCGTTGGAAGGCCGTACGGCTCGTTGTACGGTACAGGTGGAAAACGGTGGAAAGCTACGGTGGAACTTGGTGGACTTATATAACCTACTAAATTTTGCAGGGTGGTTAAATTGACCAATCACGATTTTCTATCCCCGGGATGGAAAATCGCCATTGGCTCGCTTAGAACTAGCGCCTTGGCGGCCCTTAAGATCTAACTTACGACCAGTTCGGAGCACCGTCTGGAAGGCAGTCTAGATGGCACCTTAGGGGGAGATTTCCTATGTACTTCCTTCGCATCTTATGGTTCTATTTCTTATATATTTCTTCTATGTTTTATAGTTCTATTAAAGCAATTACGGAGGCTGTACACAGGTGGTTTCATTTTTCAAGTACCGCTAGTGTATAATTATAGCACCTGTTGTACCGACCGCGTGCTTACGCGTTCGGTACACCAGGTACGCGTTTACGCGTTCGGTGCACCAACCACTCGCTTACGCGTCTGGTGCACTTATGAAGCACTAACTAATTAGGGGGGAGGTGCATCAGTATATAGACCACGTAGTCTGCTTTATACAATCGACAGTTACCACCATCCTAAAGAGCATACGATACTACATGTATTTCGTGCCCCGGGATACGACTCACTCGTGCTATTAAGTTAGTATGAACAATAAGACTATGAAATATATTACTAATCTTGGTAAGTAAATAAACTAAGTAAGTCGAGAGATAAATACTTACTTAGCTTACCTATTAGAAGTCTAATTATAGCGAATTAGAAGGACCACCTAAATAACGTACTAAATAATATAAGAAATTTCAAGTGTTACGTTATCAGATTTAGATATTACTAAAATATTAGGGAGAGTAAAGTGCTTTAGTCTATTAACGGTATACTATTTAATAGATAAGAGCCTTACTGCCTTAATCTAATAGTATAGTGTATGGATTTTACTAACTAATACAAATATTTTATAACTATAAATTAAAATAGAATCCTTCTCTTTCTTAATTTAATCCTAAGATATTAGTTAAGATATAATAGGTAATAAGTAGTAGTAATATATAAAACGACTCCGCTTTATAACGTAGATTTACTAGGAGTTAAATTTTCCCTTATTCCTATCTATAATTATATTATCTAAGTATAAATATAAAAATTTATTATAAGATACTTATTACGAGTAGATAAAAACCTAAAGATATTTATAAGTCTTATATAAAGGAGTTATATCCTTCTTTAAACTATTTTCTATCTATATCCCTATACCTCATATTAAATCTATTTATTAGTTCCAAAACTTAAAAGTCTTACAAGGGTTCAGTTGGATTTAAGTGGCTCCAGTTTACAGCTTAGGTAAACAACCCTCCTATCACATTGGTTATGAATGGGGATGTTCGTACTCTAGTATACAATGACGTACTCAACCCATTTGTTAATTCTAGGTTCACTACTTTTTTGAAATCGTGTAGCCACGAAGAAAGTTCTTAATGTCAAAGAGAAGATGCATGCGTCCCAGACCCAATGCTACCGAAAGAGTGTCCCATATGCTAATGGCTACCTGCACTAGCATATAAATGTACAGTGTTTTCAGACCTTATGATGGGCCGCTGTGCTGATTGGATTCGTATTCCACAAGGACCTCGCGGGTTTGAAAGACGACATTCCTCTTCAAACTACTCATGCTACTGTCTTCCGCAACATCATCTTCATTCCTCTGACTGCTGTATATTGCATCCGCCTCAGGATCTCTTGATCCAGATATGTGCGTCGATACTGCTCCACGATTCGGTGGTGTAAGCTTTAGCGAAGGCACGGACTGAGATGATGATGTAGCTTTGGAACTGTTCTTTGAGTTGGTGTCATTTCCAGATCGAAAACGGGACTTTGACCTTGAGCCGGAAGCTGACATTTCTATTTCAAGTTCGTTAAGACGGATACCTATTTGGCCCGTCTGAAGATCCCCAAGGAAGCGATGCACGCTTGGTATTCCGGCAGTGATGATAGAAAGATTCATGACTACTGAGTTCAGGATGGTAGGTCCTATGGCGTTCCCTGTCACGATGATAGTCAGTCTCTACCGCTAGAACTTGAAGTATGGAAGACTCACAAGTTATGTCCGAGGAATTGATGTAGGAGCCTAGAACCGCCATATTTCCGATTGAAACCCCGCAAACACTGTTGAAGGTTAACAATCCTCTGTTTTTGATTCGCCGAAACTATCAGAGTTACTTACGACAGCCTGGAAGCGAAAACAGACATGATTGTGATCCGCTCATCACGAGCCATTTGAAGCTTCCATACCACAGGGAGGAAGAATAATGCGATGGTTGCATCCGCAATTATGTTGATTAGAATGATCACATAGTATAGTTTTCCTCCCGCGACGCATCGGTTTTCGTTGAAAGTCCATGGCTTCGGCAGTCCACACTGGAAAGAAATCGTAAAGATGGAAAACAGTACCCAGGTAAGACACAGGGCGTGTACGATATGGCAATTCAATTGCGTGGACTTCTTCGTGTCTAGCCGCCCAATCAATAACACAACTGAGACTTTTGCTAAATATTGCGCCGCAATTGATAGTAATTGGGCAATGTACATAAACTAACAGAGGCGCAGGTGTTAGCTAAGTAACATCTCATCTCTCCGAGCTTTTTGGACCACCCGCCTTGAAAAAACTGTCCTTTGAAGAAGGTGAGAGTGAGCTGAAGTGATTTCCGAGGCCGGCGTGCACAGCCCGATCGACAATGATGCTCTGCGCAAGGGCTACACCCTACTTCTAGGATCAGCGGCCCCTCATATGTCAGTTGTTGGTGAGGGTACAACTCACGTTTGCGACCAAGAATATCCAATCATCTACCCTAAAGCCTTGCTTTCGGCGGAGAGTGGTATACAGTCTAGTGGCGGTAAAGCTTAGAGTCACAATGACCAAAGAATACCCAACTGCAACGACGGCAGCTCCGTGGTGCTGTATGTACGGACCGCTAGCCATACTGGAGGGCAGATTTGAAGGTTGTGCGCAGGAAGGGGATTCGGGCCAGATCTAGAAACTGGAGAAGCATCGCATCAGGGGAACATGTGGGTTTAGTCAGAAATGCTCGCGCACGAAAGTGGGACGTGGAATTTTTGCTTCTCCCGCGCCATGAGGCGCTCTCCTTGATTCTTGCGAACATTGTCCATGCCAAAGCCACCAAGCTTTATGAGTGCCCGAGATAGGAAGCTTGGATAGACTTGGGGCATATTTGGGCCTGTGGTGGAGCCAAGACGCCAGGCCAGGCCCCCGGCCGCCGCACGAGTCAGTGGCCGTGATCGGCTCAAGGAACCGACAGTAGTGCGCGGACAGGGATATGTGATAGATACTGGTACGATTCTGGTGCGATGCTGGTACCGCTTTCCCGGACACCGATGGGAGTTCGCGACCTGACTCGCTCAGCCAATGTAGTTCGTTAGATTTCTCAGCGTGGGCGGCCATCAAGTGCACTAGTGCAGTCCATGCCTGCAATTCCCGCCATGCCATGCCACTGCCATATCTTTTATCATCCCATGTCTCAGCGAGCCGTTCCCAGCAGTTCGGTTCTGTCCACACTTCCTTTCTTGACAATCGCTGCTTCTTTCGACCATCCACTGTCCCCGTCACCATGGCCGACGACAAGAACATTGAGATGGCCATCCACGATGGCAGCGATCACAGTAATCGGGAGCCTGAACGTGCCACTAAGGGCGAGCGGTCCGGGAGCTATGACAACCGACAGTTGGATGTAAGTGACTGCCGCTTGGTTCATGTCGAACCAGCTCTACTTAATTACGACTTCCAACCAACCATTTATAGAGATATATCTCCTTGAAACCTGCCGTTGCTTTTGGTCTCACGGTTCTCTCCACCTGGGAAGGAATTGGTATTACACTCGGTGCTGGTCTCCTCAATGGCGGACCTACTGCATTGGTCTGGGGACTTATCCTCGCATCAATTGGGTCCACTTCAATTGCACTCAGTTTAGGTGAGATGGCATCGATGTCAGTGATCCTGATCGAAATCACAGTTTTTCTCTATTAACATCCAGTGCAGAACTCCCGTTGTCGGTGCGCAGTATCGATGGACTGGTCTATATGCTCCACGAATTATGACACCCGCTTTCTGGAGTTTAATCCAAGGTAAGCTCAGTCTATCTTTTCCACATACTGAGAAAATGCGCTGACTTTTTTAAGGATGGTCGACGGTGAGCTTCTGATCCACTCACAAGACTGAGCAACGAACTAATTCCCTGCAGACTTTCGCATGGATTGCTCTTTGCGCATCTGGATCATATGTCTGCTCTGCAATGACCGTGGGTCTTATCGGCATAAATAACGTGAACTACGTTCCTCATTTATGGCACATCACGCTGATAATGTGGGCATATTTGGCTGTCTGTGTCACCCTCAACGTTTATGCCCGCAAGCTGCTCGTGGCAATTGAGATGTTCGGAGGAATTATCCACATCGCCTTTTTTATCGCCACCGTTGTGACGTTGGCCGTTATGGGCCCGAGGAGCTTCGCAGAATTTGTCTTCACTGAGTCGTTCTTTGGACTGAGCGGATGGTCAAACGATGGTGTTCAGTGGTGTCTCGGTCTGCTTACCAGCACTTCACTGCTTACCGGTAAGTACTTTCGACAATTCAAACTGTCTGAACAACGCTGATTGGAATTTAGGCTTCGATGGAGTACTCCATTTGAGTAATGAGATGAAAGACGCCCCGAAGAAAGTGCCTACGAGTATGGTGCTAGGCGTTCTCATTAACTCTGTTCTTGCATTTGGCTTCGTTTTAACTCTCCTATTCTTCATGGGTGACCCCATGACTGCTCTTATGAGCCCAACTGGATATCCGGTCATCGAGATCTACCTTCAGGCAACAGGATCGGTAGCAGGGGCTACGGCCCTGACCTGCTTTATCATTATCCCGGCTGCAGTGTGCCAATTTAGTGTTTTCGCTTCCGTGACACGTCTAGTCTAGGCTTTCGCAAGAGATAATGGCCTTCCCTTCTCGTCGTTCTTTAGCTATGTAAGTTCGATTTAACAAAATACGTAATTTTCAGTTACTAACCCCACGCAGGTTCACCCAACTCTCCGTATGCCTACAAGAGCTCTAGGTCTCGTTGCCGTCCTTTGTGCCCTTATTGGCCTTATTACCGTTGGCAGCACCTCTGCCTTCTTTGCAGTGATCTCCCTCGGTGCTCTCGCACTCTACATATCATATGTCGTGCCAATTTTCCTCTTCTTGCTACGCAAGCTGCAAGGCCAGCACCCGCAATATGGCCCATTCAACCTCGGCCGGTTTGGCATTCCAGTCAACATATTCGCCGTCTGCTACTGCATTTCCGTCATCGTCTGGCTTCCGTTCCCCGCCATTTTACCCGTCACTGCAGCAAATTTTAACTATGCTGGTCCAATTATGTTCGCCGTCATAGTAATTGCTTTGGTTGATTGGTTTGTTAGCGGGCATAAGAGGTTCCAGGTTCCAACCGATCCTAATAAGGAGTAGCTGGGAGTTTAAAGCTACTTTACACCCTGTTCTTCTACAAGCCGATAAAATACCCCAATTCTTGCACCTGTTCTAACAAATTGATGAAATGACTCATTCAGAGCGCTTAGGCATATAAATAAACTCTTTCAATTATTCGTGAGGTTAGTAGGGTTTTGGGCGCTTCGACATGTGATTGGCGGAATTGCCCAGCGAGTGTTGATTAGTACCGCATAGGGACTAGATAGAGGGGGTGGCTTGGCAACAAGTATATATATTTATTCTTCTTAGGGCTGTTAGGGCTTGGACTTGTTTTGTAAAATTGTTGACGGTAAATATCTACGCTCTTGGCGTTTGAGAACGCCATTTCGAGCCCGATTGAACAGAGGGTTTATTTTTAGCTGAACGGGCCCTAAGTGGCCAAAGACGACCATTATGCAACGAGAGCACTAACTATGATGTATTGGAGTACTTCTACCAGACGGACCCGCGAGTAGATTGACCACGGCGTTCGTGCCATGTACCCGGGGAGCCCCGAGACATAAAAGCCCGCCTAGGAGCGTTTAACGTCGCACGAAGCCGTTGACATGGGCTATTGACACAAGCCTTTCACACCAAAGCCAAGGACGCTGAAGCTAAGGAGACACGGGCTAAGGACCCAGAGCCAAGGCAACAGAAGCCAGGGCCGCTGAAGCCAAGAACCCTGAAGCCACAGCAATCGGCGATCACTTTTCCTTTTTTTCGGAACTGGAAGCGGCACAGCACCCTACACTACTTTCCCGCCCAGCGTTTCGGATTACCAGAGTTGTAAGTATATGGGGTTATCCCTATGGAGCTTGGACCCCATGAAATATATCGGGAACTCCACTAAATATTATCCTGGATCTCACGAGGCTCTATTTGAACTCTGTTGATAGTTTCGCTCCTATAGAAATAGCAATTTCGCTTTGTACGCACTAGAGAATTTCAAGCCTAACCCTCATAATTAAGCTTAAAAATTAAAGGCTTCGCCTTTCTTGTGGGTGCACAGCTCTTTTGGCAAGCGCGGGGTATCTACGTTGGACGGTGCGCTTGACTAGTGATTACCAAAATTGCTGTGTGTTGAGCGCGCAGAAGGGAGGACACCGGAGCTCATACGGGCTGTAGAAGGTCAAAATTTAATAATAATCTCTGACTCATTCGTGCTCTATACCAACAATGCCAGCGCAGAGTAACCGATGTCAAAACACAAGGTCTTTTGCTTGGCCACAGTCAAAACACTCTGTACTATTCTCCCCATTCCACTAACCCCTGTAACTGAAAACCGTAACTCTCCTAATCCCAAACGTGTGGGGGGGGGGG